>ENA-UOJA01000212-UOJA01000212.1-human-gut-metagenome-genome-assembly--contig:-C19-NODE-212-length-59916-cov-9.367652_pt1 | contig 59916 bp, 79 predicted proteins | sample MGYA00242337_ERZ723884 | MGnify/ENA metagenome assembly ERZ723884
ATATTTTTGTTTTATATCTCGTAAAATCAACGATTCAAATATATCTCTTATATATTTATGTTTGTCTTTCTCTGTTTTATAAACATATGCTCCCGGCATCCCCCCTTCCGTCAAATACTTAATATATGCCTGTTGCATATCTGTATATTGATAGTAATTCACAAACTCTTTAAATGAAAATGGATACACCTCTATTTCAAATGTTCTTCCTGTAAATAATGTTGCCAAATCACTGCTAAGAAGAAATGCATTCGACCCCGTAATATAAATATCATATTTTTCAGATGAATGTAGACTATTTATTGCTTTCTCAAATCCATCACACATTTGTACTTCATCAATAAAAAGGTAGTTATCCTTACCATTAATATACTTTTTCTTCACATAATCCAATAACGCATGATACTCTAGCAATTCTTCATATTCATCATCATTATAATTAATATGAATAATATTTGCCTCTTCTTCAATTATTCCCCAAAATCAATATTTTATCAATTTTGGGGAATAACTGTATTTTACCATAAATAATAAATATTAATGAAAGTCCAATCTTCTACACCATCTGCACAAGCCAGACGTTGCTTCGCACCATACAATAACCAATAATTACTTTTATCAGCTCTGTTGCCTGCACGAAAAAGTAAACGCTTATAATTCCAATCCCTGTAAAATGTGCCAGCACAAACGCTGTCGGCACAACAATGACCCAGGTGAATACGGAGTCAAATAAAAATGTAACCATCGTTTTTCCACCGGAGCGCAGCGTAAAATAGGACGCATGGCTGAACGAGCAGAACGGCATAATAAGCGCTGAAACCGCAATAAAACTGGTTGCCAGCCCTTTAATTTCGTCGGTTGTGTTATAGATTTGCGGGAAAAATCCTCCGATAACCAGCATAACCGCCGCCACAATCACACAGCAGAACACGCTGAAAACAATCATCTTGTTGTCCGCATCCTTTGCTTTTTCCAGCTCTCCCGCACCTAAATACTGTCCGACAACAATGCTGATACAGCCTCCAAGCTGTAAGTAAATGATATTGAACAGGTTTGTAATCGTCGTTGCAATATTAAGTCCCGCTACAACCTCAAGACCACGGACAGAGTAACACTGTGTTACCGCTGTCATGCCTGCTGCCCATAAAACCTCATTTATCATGAGCGGGAATCCCTTAATGAGAATTGCCTTTAACTCCTCTTTTGGAATTCCAAATCCTGTATAGGCATCCTTTAAATATCTGTTTTTGTCTGCGTGACCATGCGCCCAGATAATAATGATGAGCGCTTCAATATAACGTGCAATCACCGTCGCAAGTGCCGCACCGATAACCCCAAGTTTTGGGAACGGTCCGATGCCAAAAATCAGAAGATAGTCTAACACCGCATTGCTTCCGACCGCAACAAAGCTTGCAATCATCGGCACCATCGTCTGCCCGGTCTCCTTAATGTTGGTCGCATAAGCCTGATTTACCGCAAATGGAATGAGTCCCACGACCATGATTCCAAGGTATTGCAGACCATACTGTAACGCGACATCCGTTGCACCGTTTCCGGCGGTATCAGTCAGATAAAGTGAAATCAGATTTTCCCCGTTTGTCAAAAACAGCAGTATCGTGAGTATCGTCACAAGCAGCGCTGCATACAGTTTAAAACGGAAGGAATACATATGTCCTTTATGATTTCCCTTTCCATAATACTGTGCACCAAAAATACTTGCCGCCGAAACCGCGCCAAAGATTGCCAGATTGTATACAAAAATGAGCTGATTTACAATCGCAACACCGGACATCTGCTCCGTGCCGAGCTGTCCAACCATGATATTGTCCAGGAAGCTGACCAGATTCGTGATGGCATTCTGCACAATCATCGGCAGTGCCAGATATAAGTACCTCTTATAAAATGCTTTGTCTCCTATATATTTACTTCTAAATTTTGCGAACATGATAACCCTTTCTTTTGTTTCTTTAACGATTTTTCAATGCGATTCCAATCAATCGGTCCGCCTGGTCCGCCATAAATAACGGAATATTTAAAACATCATCGTCCAGCTTCAGATTGTCCAGAGAAAACCGAACACGGAGTTTCACCTTATCCGGGAACAGCTCCTTAAATTTTTTTAAGCTTCTGCTCGACGTGTTGGCTTCTGATTTTACTTCGACCGGAAAAATATCATTTTCTCTCTGTATGAGAAAATCAACCTCATACGGCGGATTGTTCTGACTCCAGTAGCGCGGAACCACCTCAAACTGTGTCATTAATGTCTGTAGCACAAAATTTTCGGTCAATGCACCTTTAAACTCCGTGAACAGACGGTTGCCTTCTCCATATGCCGTAGGTGCCAGTTGCGCCAGGCGGCGTAACAGCCCCACATCTACCAGATAAATTTTAAATGCGGACAGGTCGTCATACGCCGCAATCGGAAGTCCCGGAGCGGTACTCCGATAGATTTTGTGCACCAGTCTGGCATCCACCAGCCATTGAAGGGCATCCTCGTACTCGCGGGCTCTTGCGCCCTCCTTGACCACCTTGTAAATAAATTTTTTGTTTTCCCTTGCCAACTGGGACGGTATCGACTTCCAAATCATCGAGATTTTCGGAAATTCACTGATATTGGGGTGCTTGGCAAAATCTCTCTCATATGCGCCGATAATTCCGGACAGCGCCTCCTGCATTGCAGAAACGTCACGCGCCTCTGTCCACATCAGCACGGATTCCGGCATTCCGCCGGTGACATAATACATTTTCAGTTTTTCATAGAGCGGATTAAAAAACGCATCGGGAATGGGTTCTATCATCTGCACGCTCTCTAAATACGCTGCGAGGTTTTCATCCCCGTTGGCGAGCAAAAATTCCGTAAAGGTCATCGGGTCAATCTGCATAAAATTAACCTTTCCCACCGGAAATGAGGATGGCTTTGCCAGAGCAATCCCAAGCAGCGAACCCGCACACGCAATATGATACTGTGGGGCATTCTCACAGAAATACTTCATGGAATTAATGACTTTAGGGCAATCCTGCACCTCATCAAAAATGATGAGCGTCTTTTCCGGCAGAATCTTCTGACCACTTGCCAGCATCAGGTTCTGTAAAATTCGGTCTACATCCTTGGTAGTTTCAAAAAACTGCTTATATTCCTCACTTTCATCGAAGTTAAAATATGCGGTGTTTTCATAATACCGCCTGCCAAATTCCTTGAGAATCCAGGTTTTTCCAACCTGCCGCACACCCTTTAAAATCAGTGGTTTGCGGTAGGGCGAATTCTTCCAGTCCAGCAGTTTCTTCAAAATCAATCGTTCCATAGAAACGCTCCATCACATTTTTATTAGAATTTTTGTGTGTTTCATCACGCTTTTATTATATATAGTTTTGCCGGAAATTACAACCCCTGTTATTTCAATAACCCCTTGTTATACATTCCAGCCAAAATATGCATTTTACTTATATCTTATCCTGTGTTATCTTAGCCATACAGACTATATGTTATAAGATGGGGGATTTATATATGGAAAAGAAATCAAATCATTTTTCCGGACAGCTCGGATTTGTCCTTGCCGCAGCCGGAAGTGCTGTCGGCGTGGGAAACTTATGGAGATTCCCGTACCTCGCAGCCAAAGACGGGGGCGGATTATTTTTAATCATCTATTTTATCCTTGTGCTGACGTTTGGATTTACGCTGCTCACATCCGATATTGCCATCGGACGCCGCACCAAAAAGAGTGCGATTGGGGCTTACACCGAGATGCACCCAAAGTGGAAATTTTTAGGGATTCTGACATTTCTCGTGCCGGTTCTTATCATGACCTACTACGCAGTCATCGGCGGATGGATTACAAAATATGCGGTTGTATATCTCACCGGACAGGCAAAAGCCGCTGCCGTAGACGATTATTTTACTTCTTTTATCACATCGTCCACATCACCGGTCATTTTTGCGCTCCTTTTTATGGGAGTTACGGCTTTTATTGTATACAATGGGGTTGAGGGCGGCATTGAAAAAGTGTCCAAATGGATGATGCCGGTTCTTTTCGTCCTCGTTGTCATCATCTCCGTTTACTCGCTGACCTTAGAGCACACCGATGCTTCCGGTCAGGTGCGCACCGGATGGGAAGGATTTTTGTATTACCTGACACCAAATTTTGAGGGACTTACGTTAGAACGTTTCTTACAGATTTTATTAGACGCCATGAGTCAGCTTTTCTTCTCCTTAAGCGTGTCCATGGGCATTATGATTACGTATGGCTCCTACGTGAAGCCTGAGGTAAACTTAAACAAAGCGGTGAATCAGATTGAGATTTTTGACACCGGCGTTGCATTTCTCGCCGGCGCTATGATTATTCCGGCTGTATTTGTCTTCTCCGGAACCGAGGGAATGGGCGCAGGGCCAAGCCTGATGTTTATTTCCCTGCCAAAAGTATTTGCCGCTATGGGAAAAGCGGGTACGTTTGTAGGTATGTTATTCTTTGTAACTGCGATATTTGCAACGTTATCTTCCTGTATCTCCGTACTCGAATCCATCACCGCAAACTGCATGGAAATCTTTCATGCAGGCAGAAAGAAGACCGTTATCGTTTTATCCGTCATCTACCTTGCCGCCTCCGCCGTCATCACGTTAGGTTACAGTATCTTCTATGTAGAGGTGAAACTGCCGAACGGCTCGACCGGACAGCTTCTTGACATCATGGATTATATCAGCAACAGCGTCATGATGCCTTTTATCGCACTGCTCTCGACCATCCTGATTGGCTGGATTGTGACACCCGACTATGTCATTGATGAGATGCAGCGGAACGGCGAAACCTTCCACCGGAAAAAACTTTACCGTGTGATAATCCGCTTCGTCGCCCCGGTCATGATGTTTGTTCTGTTTTTGCAGTCTACCGGACTTCTGGCGTACCTGTAGCTTTTTCGATTTTCTTGCGAAGCTCAAGCATCTGGTTATCCACTTTGGCAATCACCGCCGAATAGTTCCGGATTTCCCGTTCTACCTGCTCGATGCGCCCGGCACTTTTTTTATAACACATCTGTGTGTCAAGCTCTGCCCAGTAATCCATTGCAAACGAGCGAATCTGGATTTCCACCCGGACCGTGTCTTTGCGGTTTAAATACACGAGCGGAATCTCCACAATCAGATGCAGGCTCTGATACCCGCTCTTTTTTGGCTTTTTAATATAATTCTTTTCTTTTACAATTGTAATATCTTCCTGTTTGCGCAGTGCATCCGCTATCTGCTCGACATCATCGCAAAAATAGCAGACAACACGCACTCCGGCGATATCGTTCAACGACTTTACCGCACTTGCAAACGATACCTCCCGCTCCTTGCGGATTAACTTTTTTATCATGCTGTCCGTGGTTTTTAACCGGGAGGAAAGCGCGCGGACAATCGGTCTTTTATTTTTTTCCGTCAAATCGGCATTGATGAGGGAAAGCCTTGCAAGCACCAGCTCCATTGCGCTTAAATACCGCTGCCGCACGACTTCGTTCTCAAATTTTTCCCGAAGCTCTAATTCTCCGATTAACGGCTTACTCGATTCCTTTTTGGGCAATTTTAACTCCTTTCGCCTGTGTCTGCACTTCCGGCATGCCATGCGCGGCAAACAGGACAAATCCGATGACAATCATCAGTGCAATCACTGCGACTCCGGCTTTTGATGTGTGGAATACCTGCGTGGTGACACCCATTAACATCGTTCCCATGAAAGAAGCTCCTTTGCCAAAAATATCATAGACGCCAAAGTACTCGGATGACTTTTCCTTTGGAATAATTTTGGCAAAATGGGAACGGGAAAGTGCCTGGATAGCGCCCTGGAACACGCCTACAATCGTCGCCATCAGCCAGAACTTCCACGCGGTATCCAGCCAGATAGCATAGACAGCCACGCCAAAATATGCTGCGATACATACCAGAATCAGATTTTTTGTCTCAAATCTGCGGGTCAGCTTTCCAAACAAAATTGAGCACGGAAATGCGACAAACTGTGTAAAAAGAAGCGCTAAAAGCAGATTCGTATCGCTGATTCCGACATCTTTTCCGTAAGAGGTTGCCATCTCGATGATGGTATAGACGCCATCAATATAGAAGAAAAAGGATAACAGGAACAAAAAGACTTTTTTATCCTGCTTCATCTCATTCCAGATACCGGAAAGCCGCTCAAAGGCACTTTTTATCGTCCCTTTCTTGGATTCCACATAAAATTTCTGCTCGTAATTTTTCAAAAGCGGCAATGTGACAGCGCCCCACCAGACTGCATTGATAAAAAATGCAATCATCGTTGCCGTACCGGATGTCATACCGATACTTCCTGCATTTAAAACCAGAAGAAGACTTGCGATAAACGGCACGCAGCTTCCGATGTACCCCCACGCGTAACCATGTGAGGAAATCTCATCCATGCGCTCATCCGTAGTGACATCCACGAGCATGGAATCGTAAAAAATCAGGCTTCCGCCAAGTCCGACCTTTGCAATGACAAAAATCACCAGAAACGCCAGATAACTTCCGGACAGTCCGAGTGCCGCAAGGCCCAGCACACCCATCATCAGAAAAAAAGTAAACAGCGGTTTCTTATGGTTCCGGTTATCTGCCACAGCCCCAAGAATCGGTCCAAGCAGTGCCACTATAATCGTAGAAGCCGATATTGCATAGCTTAAATAGGCAGTGGAATCCGCAGCACTTACCCCTGCCGCCGTTGCCATGTTCTTAAAATAAATTGGTATAATTGTAGATACCAGAAGTACAAATGCAGAATTTCCCACATCATAAAGAATCCAGTATTTCTCCAGTTTCGTTAATTTTTCTTTCATATGACCAACCATCCTTATCCCATGCTTTCTGTTTCCAGAAAGGTAAATAATGTTTCAAAGTAACGCACTCTCGTTTCATATGCCGCATGATAAATCTCGTGTTTTGACTCCGGCACAAAGACAAGCCTCGTGTTTTTCGTTCCTTTTGCAAATATGCGGTGCACACGCGATTTTACCATATGGTCTTTTCCCGCAGAAAAAAGCAGTATCGGAATTTTTATTTTTTCCAGCTCTCTTTTTCGCATCAGCGCATGACAGGCGAGCAGGCTCTCAAGCACCCAGCGGTAACATCCCCCATAAGTGCGGTAACTACGGTTTCCGAGCCTTTTCTGGAAAACATAATAATACCGGCTCTCCGACACACAACTGCTTCCCTTAAAATCTGGCGTTGCCACAAATCCGCTCTGTCCGGGCGCATATTTATTTCCATTTCCCGCTGCCACCTGGGCCGCTGCCACAAGAAATGCAACTGCTGTCCCATATTTTCCGGTCTGCATTGCAAACATGGGCGCTGAGAGCACTGCCTTTTCAAAAAATCCCGGATGCTGCTCAAGGCAGCGCACTCCGATTGCCCCGCCCATTGAGTGTGCAAACAGATAGCGGTGCGGCTCTGCGAATTTCTCAAGACGCTTTGTGTAGCAGTACAAATCTTCCACATACTGTCCGTAACTTTCCACATACACCATTTCGCTATCCGGCACAAAACGCTCGGAACTTCCGTGTCCTCTGTGCTCCGGCACATACACGGAATAACCTTTTTGCAGAAAATAATATACAATTTCGTTATATTTTTCCGCGAACTCGCAAAATCCGTGGCAAATCACAACACATTTATCCGCCCCAGGAAGACAGTATTCATATGCACAAAGCATCGCCTTTTCCTGTCCCAGAAACTTTACCTGCCTGCGGTACCGGCGCAGATACGGCTCAATCTCCTCCCGCATCCGCTCTAAAAAACCGCTCTCGCCCAGATAAAGCTCGCTCATTTCTGCTCCTCTTTCACAATGCGGCGCGCCACATCCGGATAATTTGTAATCATGGCATCCACCTGCATTTTGCAGACCTCGCGCATATAAAACTCCTCGTTGACCGTCCACACATGAATTTTCTTATTGTGTTTGCGACATTCCTCCACGAAGTTTTCGTACTGTAAATTATAAAGCGCCGGATGAAGCGCATCTGCGCCCACCACGTAAGACGCATAGCTCACCGGATTGATAATTCCGTCGCAGTAGAGCATCCCGGTCTTCGCATCCGGATTCTCCTCCTTTATCCGCTGCAAGGTGTAATGATTAAAAGAAGAATACAAAACACGCTCTTCCATTCCCATCCGCGCTGTCAGTTCTAATACCCGTTTTTCGATTTCCGGGTAAAAGACAACTCCGGTTTTTATTTCTGCGTTTATAGTTAAGTCTGTTGGTTTTATCAGCGCATACACTTCCTCAAGCGTTGGAATCTGTGCACGTTCATATTCGGGATGTGTCTTATTGAAATGAAACCGGCACAGTTTTCCATAGGTAAAATCCTTTACCCAGCCGCTTCCCTCACAGACACGGTCAATCGTCTCATCATGAATGACAACAAGCTCGCCATCCTTTGTCATCTGCACATCCAGCTCAATGCCGTCTGCGTTCTGTTCAATTGCTTTTTGAAACGCTTCCAGGGTATTTTCCGGCGCATAACCGCTCGCGCCCCGGTGCGCCCATACTTTTGTTCTGTTCATACGTCTCCTCCATTCTCACCTAAGTATAAGAAGGACACGTAAAAGAAAGGGGGTATTTTTTGTAAAATGTTTGTAAGAAGCTGTGCTACAGCAGATATGCCAGTAATAACAGCACAGCTAAGAAACAGATATTTGCAATGGTAAAATAGAGCAGATACTTTCCTTTGGTACGGTTGTAACTGCCTGCATAGATTTTATAAGAAATAAGACTTGCCATCGACGCAATAAGCGTTCCAAGCCCGCCGATATTGACGCCCACAAGCAATGTCCTGTAGTCTGCCGTAAATTCTGACAGAAGAAGTGCCGCCGGAACGTTGCTGATTGCCTGGCTCACAATAACACCTGCCAGAAGCTCATGCCCGTTTACCATCTGCTCTAAAAATGCATACACGGATGGCAGATGCTCCATATTTCCGGTAAACACGAAAAAGCAGACAAATGTGAGTAACAGGCTGTAATCAATCTCCCGGAATACTTCCCGCTGCATAACTGCCACCGTGAGTGCGACGGCCGCCACCGCAACAGGAAACGGCAGAATCCGCACAACCACGAGCAGACACACAAAAAACAGCATCAGATAAGCGATATTTTGTTTCTTATTATCCGAGAAATTCTCCTCATTTTCGCCCGAAAAATCAATCACAATCTTCTGCTTCCCCGCACCGAGCACCAGAATCACCAGCAAAATAAGCGCGCCAGATGCCGCCGTATAAGGAAGCATCACTCCAAGAAACTCTCCCATTTCCATACCGGAAAGCTGATATAAGTATAGATTCTGCGGATTTCCAATCGGCGTAAACATACTGCCAAGATTTGCCGCGAGCGTCTGCATGACAACCACCATAATCGTCAGACGCTCCTGCCCGCATTTTTGCAGGGTAAACACCGCAAACGGGACAAATGTAATCAGTGACACGTCATTTGTAATGAGCATACCGCAAAAAAAGCAGAGAAATACCAGCACGAGCACAAGCTGTAACGTATTTTTTGTTTTCTGCAACAGCTTCCTTCCAAGCCTGTCAAACACCCCGTTCTTCTTTAACCCTGCCATCACCGCCATTAGGGAAAACAGGATTCCAAGCACACGCCAGTCAATATAGGTAAGATAGTCTGCACTCGGCGGCACAAAAAATATCGAGATTACGGCAAGAATGGCTGCGGCAAGCAAAACGGTCTCTTTTTTTATGAATAAAAGCACTCTCTGCTTCATTTTTCTTCACTCCTTCGATTTATACACATCAAGTGACAGTATACAACATTTTTTTCCACAATGCCAAATTATTTTATGCACAGGAATTTTTTGGAGAAACCGCGGCATACTAACCCCAAATGCAGTGCGCAGTGTCATGCGCAGAAACGAGGTTTTTATGCAGACTACGTTACCCATCACAAACGAAAACGGTTACTTTGAGATACGTCTCGAGAGCATCGGCGGATTAGGCGCCAATCTCTGTGGAAAAATGTTAGGTGAACTTGGAGCACTCTTTCTTGATTTAAACGCTTCGAGTTTTTCCAGCTACGGCTCCGAAAAAAGAGGTTCCCCTGTCAAGGCGTTCATCCGCTGGCGCGAGGGTGATAAACCGGTCCGTATCAACAGCCCGGTGGTAAGCCCTCACATCCTCGCCATTTTTCACGAAGGGCTTCTCTCCACCTATCCCGTGTTGGACGGCGTCACCCAGGACACCCGGATTGTCCTCGCCACCTCCCTCTCCGAAAAGGAGGCAAAAGCGCGCTATCACATTACAGCCGGAACCCTTTTCTGTCTGGATGCCCTTAAGATTGCCATGGAGACAAAATCCCGCATCAACATGGTCATGCTCGGCGCCATCGCCGGTATCAGCGGCTTTGTACCGCTTGATGTGGCAGAAACACTCTGCCGGGACACCATCGGGAAAAAATATCCTGCTTTAATCGACGCCAATCTCGCCGGAGTCCGGCAGGGCTTTCACGCTGCGTCCAAAACAGCGGAGCAAGCGGCTTCCGATGAAAAAGCACCGGGCTGTGCGTCCCAGGCGGACAGCTCCCGAACTTCCCCCGAAGAGGACATCGCAGCTCAATCTGCCATCCGACAGGAGCAATATTTCTGGGGCTATGAGAACGCCCCCATCGGCGGCATTAATCCAAGAATCGGAAGCACGGTTTCCAACAATCTCTCCCCGTCAAGAGAAGGCTACGTTCCGCTGTTTCTACAGGAGCGCTGCATCAACTGCGGACTTTGCGATTCGACCTGCCCGGATCAGGTCTTCCAGTTCTCCCCGGGTATCTACAAAGGGCGGGAAACCATGGTCAACAACGGTCTGGATTACTATCATTGTAAGGGATGTATGCGCTGCGTGGAAATCTGCCCCACCAATGCACTGGTAGAAGCCCTAGAAGCGGAACAGAAAGAGCTTTTGCATTTTCTTCCAAATCAGGACTTGCTCCCGGATTCCATCCAATACGAAAAGACCGGCGCAAATTCCTGGATTACAAGCGAATCCTTTCTGGATGAAAAAAGAATGGACGGAGGTGTCTCATAGATGGAACAGCAAACCATCCTTTACGACAGCGGCAACGAGCTTGCCGCCTATGCAGCCAAACAGATTAACTACCATGTGATGGGCTATTATCCAATCACCCCTTCAACGCAGATTGCAGAGCAGCTCGATGTCATGTACGCCGACGGCGAACACGATATCCGCCTGATTGCCGCGGAGGGCGAGCACAGTGCCGCGGGTATCTGCTACGGTGCTGCTGCCGCCGGAGGAAGAGTCTTAAACGCCACCAGTGCAAACGGTCTGCTCTACGCCCTGGAACAGTTCCCGGTACAGTCCGGCACAAGAATGCCGATGGTGTTAAACGTTGCCTGCCGCACAGTCTCCGGACCTCTAAGCATCAAAGGTGACCACAGCGATGTGATGTATCTGTTAAATACCGGGTGGATTCTGCTTTTTGCGGATGAACCGCAGGCAGTGTATGATTTTAACCTGCTCGCCTTAAAGCTTGCCGAGCGCGTCCACCTTCCGGTCGCCGTGGCATTCGACGGATTTTTTACCAGCCATCAGAAGCGGAAATGTCAGGTCTTTTCTAATGATAAGACGGTCCAGAACTACCTTGGAACACCAACGTATGACAATGAAAAAGCGGCCGAGGAAGGCAATCCCTCCCATTCTTCTTTTTCCTTATTAGACCTTGCACACCCGGTTACCATCGGTTCCTATATGAATGAGCCGGACCTCATCAACAACAAATATCAGCTCCACCTTGCAATGAAAGAAACGGATGCGCTGCTTCCCGAACTTTTTGCGGAATACGAAGCCCTCTCCGGCAGACACTATGCGCCCTGCACGGGATACTGCCATGAGGACGCCGAGGTGCTTCTTTTTATCCTCGGCTCTTCCTACCACACGGCGATGGAAGCGGTCGATACCCTGCGCACGAAGGGCATAAAAGCCGGTGTTATCACACTTCATGTGCTGCGCCCGTTTCCGGCTTCCAGGCTTAGGGAGCTCTGCAAAAGTGCATCTACAATCATCGTTGCTGACCGTCAGGACAGCTACGGCGCGGGCGGCGGAAATATGACTCTTGAGGTAAAAGCGGCTCTCTGCGGACACACTGAGACTCCGGTGCGGATCCTAAGCCGTATCTATGGCTTAGGCGGCAAGGATTTCTTTGTGGAAGACGCCTGCAACCTGTTTGCACAGGCAATGAACCCGGATTCCCCGGAATTTGACTACTACGGAATCGACGCCGGATTCGGCACCACAAAGCAGCCCGCCTATTTTGCGCCCTTTACAGAAGAGGATGTGTGCCCGGGCGTTACCTCTGCCACCTATGACGCCTCTCAGAAAAAAATGCTCGTAAAGGGTGGCGCCGTCAAGGATATCACTGCCATGCCAAAACGCCTTGCCCCCGGACACGGCGCCTGCCCCGGCTGTGGCATTCCGGTCAACTTGAATCTTTTGCTCTCTGGCATTGAGGGAAATGTTGTCCTCTTAGGACAGACCGGCTGCGGAATGGTCATTTCCACATCCTATCCGAAAACATCCTACCGCGTGCCTTATCTGCACAACCTGTTTCAGAACGGCGCCGCCACCTTAAGCGGCGTAGTGGAAGCGTTTCATCAGAAGCAAAAGCGCGGGGAATACCCGGAGGGTGACATCACCTTTATCATGGTAAGTGGGGACGGCGGCATGGACATCGGTCTTGGTTCCGCCATCGGCACCGCCCTGCGCGGCCACCACCTCATTCTGTTTGAATATGACAACGGCGGCTATATGAACACGGGTTACCAGCTCTCCTATTCCACCCCAAAAGGTGCGAGAAGCTCGACCTCCCATGTCGGAAGTGCCCAGTACGGCAAAACATTTTTTCACAAGGACAGCCCGGAGCTTATGGCAGCTACCCACATCCCCTACGTGGCGACCGTGGCAGAATCCTACCCCAGCGACTTTGTGAAAAAAGCTGCAAAGGCTGCCTCCTACGCCCGCGATTTTGGCACCGCCTATTTGAAAGCACTCTCCGCGTGCCCGCTCAACTGGAACGACAAGCCGGCAACGGAGCGCAGTGTCATCGCGGGTGCCGTGGATTGTTGTTATTTTCCGCTCTACGAGGTTGAGCAAGGCATTACTATGCTCAATTATGAGCCAAAAAAGAAGATTCCGGTTTCCGAATGGTTTGCCATGATGGGACGCACGAAGCATCTTGCGAAACCGGAATATGCCGAAATCACCGAAAGTATCCAGGCGGAAATCGACCGCCGTTTTGCCCGGTTAAAGGCGCGGGCAGAACACCCACTGCTGTAATTGTGTCCTTATGTGAAGGTTATCTGAATGTTATGTGAAGTAGGTTTATTTTTTGTTTTCGCAGTCGATATGAACTGCGAGGACAAAAGCAAAGGATGGCAGACACTTCGGAAGGAACCGCCTCAGAAAGGAATGATTCTACTATGAGAATCGAGAGTTCAAGTTATGAAACCTACCTTCATGCTTTAGAAGAGTGGAAGGCAAAAATGGCAAAACAGAATACCGAGACAACAACTACTACGGAGGAGAGCCAGACCGACTCTTATATTCCGAGTTATTCTGCGATGGATATTCCTATGCCGACAAGCACCTACAACGCAAACGGTCAGATGACAGGCGATATGCCGCCAATGCCTCCTGCACCACCAGTTGAGGCAACAGAAGAGACATCTTCCTCTTCCACAACCTCCACCGGAACAGATGCACTGTTATCCGAGCTTTCTGAGACGTTCCGGGCAAATACAGACAGCATTTTATCTACTTTAGACAGCCTCGGCTTAACTTTGGAAGACCTCTCCGATAAGGAAAATCTTGAAAAACTCGCAGAGGCAATGAACGAAGGCGCAGCTGCACTTGGTGTTCCGGTTCCGGAAGACTCTGACAGCCTTATTGATGAACTTTATGAAAAGCTCACCGAAAACTGGAGTTCTTATTTTGAAGAAGAGTCTTGACAAACAAAGTTACAGCGCCTATAATGCACTTAATCGAAGCAGATACAGGCTTTGACGGGAAGAAGTAGAAGTAGGTGGAACCATACAGAAAGCTGCCGGCTGATGAGAGGCGCATGGGAATCTTATTTTGAATACATCCCCGAGCTTCACACCGAAGGTATTTTCATACAGATAGGCTGTGACGGATTGGCGCACGTTATAGAGGCTGGAGTGTTGTCGGACACTCACGGAGATAGGCAGTGCGAACTGCTTATGAACAAAGGTGGTAACACGAGTTTAACCCTCGTCCTTTCATGGGACGGGGGATTTTTTTGCACTTTATGAAAGGAGTCACACAATGACATTATATGACGAACTCGTTGCCCGCGGATTAATCGCACAGGTGACAAACGAAGAAGAAATCAAGAACATGATTAACGCCGGAAAGGCAACCTTTTACATCGGATTCGACTGTACCGCCGATTCCTTAACCGCCGGACATTTTATGGCACTCACTTTAATGAAACGCCTTCAGATGGCAGGAAACAAGCCAATCGCTTTAATCGGTGGCGGAACTACCATGATTGGTGACCCGTCCGGAAGAACTGACATGCGGAAAATGCTGACCAAAGAAGACATCGACCACAATGCCGAGTGTTTCAAGCGCCAGATGGAGCGTTTCATCGATTTTGGCGAGGGCAAAGCCCTTATGGTAAACAATGCCGACTGGCTGTTAAAGCTGAACTACGTGGACTTACTCCGCGAAGTAGGTGCCTGCTTCAGCGTCAACAACATGCTCCGTGCAGAATGTTACAAGCAGCGAATGGAAAAAGGTCTCAGTTTCTTAGAATTCAACTACATGATTATGCAGAGCTACGACTTCTATATGTTATACCAGAAATACGGCTGTAACATGGAGTTCGGCGGTGACGACCAGTGGAGCAACATGCTCGGCGGAACAGAATTAATCCGCAGAAAGCTCGGAAAAGATGCTCATGCCATGACCATCACCCTTTTAACCGATTCACAGGGTAAGAAAATGGGAAAAACTGCCGGAAACGCTGTATGGCTTGACCCGAATAAGACTTCCCCATTTGAGTTTTTCCAGTACTGGAGAAACGTTGCCGATGCTGATGTTTTAAAATGTATCCGTATGCTGACCTTCCTTCCGATAGAAGAAATCAATGCAATGGACAGTTGGGAGGGTGCACAACTCAATCAGGCAAAAGAAATTTTGGCATATGAGCTGACCAAGATGGTTCACGGCGAGGAAGAAGCCGAAAAAGCAAAAGAAGCTTCCCACGCACTGTTTGCAGGTGGCGGAGATGCTTCCAATATGCCGACCGTTACCCTTTCTGCCGCTGATTTTGCAGAGGGTGACTTAGACATCCTTGCGCTTCTCGTAAAATCAGAGCTCGCCCCGTCCCGCTCCGATGCCCGCCGTGCCGTAGAACAGGGTGGCGTGACCATTGCCGATGAAAAAATCACCGACATCCGCACCATGTACAGCGCCGCTTCCTTTGGGGAGGACGGACTCGTGTTCAAACGTGGTAAGAAGAAGTTCGTGAAGATTATTGTGAAATAATTTAAAACCGCATCGTATGGTGCACACAGCAGAGGGGACTGCCGCCCGGCAAAAAAGATTTGCTAATGCGACAGCCCCCTCTTTAAATATAAAAATCTTTTAATTTTCCTGACAGATGCTCGTTTTCATCCACATCTGCGCAAGTGAAAGCCAGCTCTGGCACTCCTCCTGAATCCCCGCTCCGTCTGCATGCGCAGTCTGCTCATCCGCCGTAGAAAGTCCATGGCGCCCTCTCGGGTACAGATGAAATTCTAACGGGATCTCATTTTTCCGCAGTGCACAGGCAAACAGCAGCGAATTTTCCACCGGAACACTGGCATCCGTATATGTGTGCCACAAAAATACCTGCGGTGTCTGCGGTGTCACCTGTTTTTCCAGAGAAACCCTTTTTAGCAGCTCCTCATCTGTCTTCCCACCAAGCAATGACTCAAAGGAACCCCTGTGCGCGTACTCCCCGGATGTAATAACCGGATAGCAGAGCAGCAATCCCGCCGGACGGAGTATATTATTGTCTACATTTATCTTCTCTGCAAGCCACTTTTCGTGCCAGAATACTCCAAGGCTTGCCGCAAGGTGTCCGCCTGCTGAGCAGCCCTGCACCACAATTTTGTCCGCATCCGCATGCCAGTCATCGGCATGGGCATGAATCAGTTTCATCGCCTGCGCAAGCTCTAAGAGCGCTGTCGGATAAACTGACGGTGCGCAGGAATAATGTAACACTGCCACATGATACCCCATAGCGAGAAACCGCATCGCAAGCGGCTCCCCTTCACGCCTTGAAGTATGTGTGTAACCGCCTCCCGGACACATTAAAATGAGCGGACGCTTCTTGATATAAAGCTCCTGGTCGGTGTCCAGAATATATGTGATAAGCTCTGCATAACTCTGTGAGCCTTCTGTCTGAATGGAAAATGTTTCCTGTAACATAACGAACTGTCGCTCCTTTCTTTTTCTGCTTTAGCTTAACACAAATTATTTTTACTCTGCAATCAAAATCTTCGGGTCAACCTTTTTTATTTTTCCTGCTGCCGCCCAGGCAAACACCAGAAACAGCACCACAACAAATATGCCAGGCTTCGCTGCTTCCCAGAACGTCAGATGCGCACTGAAATTTACGATGCCACAGTACCGCAGCATTGCAGTGACAACCGGAGCGGTAAATAACGCACTCGCAATCATTCCAAGCACAGCACCCAAAAGTGATGCCATTCCAAACCGCAGTGCAAACGAGTTACGGAGCCGTCCCGCCGTAAATCCAAGCGCCTTGTAGATTCCAAGGTCATGCTGCTCCTGATAAAGAATCCTGCTTCCGGTCATAATGATGACGACAAATACAAAGACAACCGTAAGTATATCCATCAAAAACGCTATCCCCTGCGCCGCTGAAACGATGACGTCGATTCCCGACCAGGAATGTGCATCATCAACCTTTAACGCATCCCCAAACCTGTTTTCCAGTTCCGCTATCAAACTCTCTACGTCCACATTATCCGCAAAAAGATAACAGTGGGAAAAAGCCGTATTTCCGGTGCCACCGGTCAGCCTTCTATATCCATCGAGGCCGATTCCAAAATTTGCGCCCATATCGTTTGCACACTGATAAATTCCGGTAATTAAAAAATCTGCCTGCTGCCCGTCATATTCAATCTGAATCGTGTCCCCGATTCCCACCTGCTGGTCCTTTGCCACGCTTTCTGTCACAACTGCCTCGTTATCATAGCGGCAGGTTCTTCCTTTTAAAATGTGATAATATTCGGGACTTGAAATCACATTCATGACATAATCCATATTTCCGATGGAGCCGTGCATCATCCCATAATCAAACTCCGTGGAAACCTCCCCATAACTGTAAATAATTTGTTCTGCTTCCGCAAAAACCTCCGGGTCACTGCTTCTTATTCCAATGTCATAATCTGCCGTGTTAAAGCTTTCCATGATTCCCTGTCCGTCCGGACCCATCCACACGTCAAGGCGCACCAGAAGCGACGTGGAAAATACTAACAACAGTGCCACCGCGCATACGCTTAGATACTGCCGTTTCCCGGAAACAAGCTGCCGCAGCGCCAGATGTACCCCAAGTCCACGCTTTGCAAGCGGCGTGGTAAAACGGCTTTTAAAATACACATCACCGGCACCGCCTCGAATTGCTCGAATCGGTGAAATTTTTCCAACTTTTTTTACTTTTGCAAAAATAATGACTGCAAACACCAAAAGCATTGCACCAAGCATCAACGCACAGATTCCCGCCGGGAGATTTGCCGGGACCATGATTCCGCTCGCCTCCACCGTCATGTGATTGACCAACCGCACCTCTAACATGGATGCCGGAATTCCAAATACAATTCCGATAAAAATTGGCAGAAGATACTGCATCAATTTTACCCGCAGCAAATCTTTTCCTGTAAATCCAAGCGCCATCAAAATTCCAAGATTGCTGTAATCCTGCTCAATTCCAGCATGTATACTGTGTCCAAGCACAAGCACTGTCACCACAAAAAAGACCGCTACAAATGCTAATAAAAGTCCGGCAAATATTTTTTGCAGAATCAGCATAAAGCCCATCATTCCGCTTTTCGCATAAGTGATAAGCGAATACTGGCTCAAATCCGTGTTCTCATTCAGCCTGCCCTGCACATATGCGGTGCTCTCACCCGGGTCCGCCTGGAAAATATGGAGCCACTCCGCCTCGCAGCCCACGGCTTTTTCTCCCGCTTCATTCAGCCGTTCCTTTACCGTTTCCAGATCCTCTTTGCAGACAAGAAGTGTCTTGATTCCAGTCATGGAACTTCCCATCACCGGATCCTCAAAATACCCTTTTACCGTATAGGTTAAAACGTCCTCATCCCCGGTAATTTTCAGTGCCACGATATCCCCGATTTGCAGGTCATACAAGGCCCGAAAAGAAACAGGAACATACATTTCACCGGATTTCAGCTTCTCCGGCTCTTTTACCCTTCCGCTAATTGTATTATTATAAATATAATATGTGTTCTCAGACGGCTTAAATTCCATCACCATTCCATCTGAATTGTTGGAATTTTCCACACTTTTTACATAATAGCCGGTAAAAAGAAATGGTTGTGCTGTTACCTTCTCGACCTCCGGCAGACTTTCTATCTGCTCCTTCAACTCCTCCTCACCGGGCAGCACCCGCACCCAGCTTGAGATATCACCATAGCCCAGCCGGTCCATCTCCTGCTCCACATAGCTTTCCGAATTGTTTAAGATGGCGGCAACCCCGCACAATGCAAGCGTAATCAGGAAAACCAGAATGATAATTCCGATAAATCCAGCCTTCTGATATTTTATATTTTCTTTTACAAGCGTCGCGTATTTCATCCCAAAACCTCCCCTACCAGTTTAAGGACGTAAGCCACGCGTCCAGTTGTTTTTCCCGGTTCTTGCTCTCCGTCTCCTCAAACGGCGGCATTGTCATCTCCCCGATGATTTTTCCATCCTCTAAATAAAGGAACCGGTTGCCTCGAACCGCCGCCCGCATATCGTGCGTCACCAGTACAATGCTCTGTCCCTCGCGGTGAATCTGTGTAAACAAATCGAGCACTTCTTCCGTATTATGTTTATTTAACGCTCCGGTCGGCTCATCTGCAAAAAGAATCCCCGGCTCATTGATTAACGCTCTTGCAATCGCCGTCCGCTGTGCCTCTCCGCCGGACACCTGCGACGGCATCCTGTCCTTTGCCTTGGAAACATTCATCCGCTCCAAAAGCTTGAGCGCACGTTCCCTTGTCTCCTTTGTGCTGCGGCTTTTTTTCAGATACCCCGGAACCGCAACATTCTCCCACAAAGTCAGGTTGCTGACCAAGTGCATCTGCTGAAACACAAACCCGAATTCCTGCGCCCGAAGCTCCGCCATCTGCTTTTCTTTGAGCCCAGTAATTTCTTTTTCCTTATAAAATACGCTTCCCATCGTCGGCGCATCCATCACGCTGAGCGCATAGAGCAGCGTGGATTTTCCCGCACCGGAAGACCCCATAATCACGGTAAAGTCTCCCTCATACACCTCCAGATTCACCATATCGAGCACATGATTCTGCCCGCCGTTATTTGCAAAGCTTTTGCAGACATCGACTGCCTTAAGAATTTCTTTTTTCATTGCTTCCTCTCATTCTGCCGTTCTCCGGCGTTTTCTTTTGCCCCAGAATAACAGAAAAGTTATTAAGAAGTCTTTAAGAACAAGATTTTTAAACCCCTGTAAAATAGCGGGTTCCAGACGTTCTGTTGCTAATTTGTTACTAATTATAACAAATTAAAACGCAATTAAAACATCTTTTTCACTAAGAAAACCGGCACAGATTTCTCCGTGCCGGTTCCCTTTTACGCTTTTACAAGGATTGCATCGAATCCCGCAGCCTTTAACTTTTTCTGCATTGCTTCCGCATTTGCCTTGATGCTGTACGCTCCCACCTGGATTTTATACAGCCCGCCATTCTTAACCATAAAGTTGTCAAATCCAGCGGCTTTCAATCTCTTCTGCATTGCTTCTGCGTTCGCCCTTACAGAGTAAGCCCCCACCTGCACGCGGTAGTTTACCTTCTGCTCCGTGGCGGTTGTGTCCACTTCCGCCGGCTTATTGCTCTCCTGGCATTTCTGTCCGGTAATGCCGTAGACGATAGCAGATGCCATGTCTGCACAGTTATACAGTTCCACATCGTCCTTATCATCCACGAAACAGCACTCCACCAGTACCGCCGGTGCAGTGGTTTTTCTTAAGACGTACAGATTTCCATTTACCTTCACACCACGGTTTTTAAATCCAAGTGCAGAAATCGCATTGCAGATGCTCTGCGCAGTTCCTTTTGCCTTGCTATCTGCGGTGCAAATATAAACTTCTGTTCCGGTTGTGGACGAATCCGCATCCTTGGCACCAGCATTAAAATGGATGGAAACATCCAAATCAACAGTGTGTGCATTACACTTTTTCACAATCTTGGTCAGCACGTCCGATGCCGCAGTGACGCTGCCATGTGCCGCCCCATCATCAACCGTACAATCATATACCGTATGTCCAAGTGCCTTGAGCTGGCGGATTACCTCATTCTTTACATTTCTATTTTCTGTCGATTCCCGGACGATTCCAACTGCTCCACAGCCTACTTTTCCATCCGGGTTATGTCCTGCGTGTACGTTGATAATCATAAATTATTCCTCCTGCTCTGTTACTTCTGGGATTCCTGCCAAGGATGTCAAGATGGATGCTACTCCCGCAACAAGAGCAGTCTGAATCATGACTCCCCATGCTGTTTCGTTAAATGCGCCAATAACAAGCATCGAGCCTGCCACCTGTGCCATTGTCTTGATTGCCCTGATTACAGCCGCTTTCGCCCACTTCTGTGTGTTTACTGACGGTTTGAATACTGTGTTCTTAAACATGTCATTTTCCTCCTTCTAAGTCTGAAATTCTGTGATTGATAACCTTAATCTGCTCTTCCATGACCGGAACGCGCTGAGCGAAGTTATTATGTAAGCGCACCTCGCGGGTCAGCTCGTCCAACTTACAGTCCGTGACCGCCTGCGCCATCTCAAGTTTATGGTCCGTCTTTTTCTGCCCACTGCTGACCGTCAATGCGGTTCCGATTAAGGTAAGCCCTCCGGTTATTAACGCTGTGATGATTGATTCCATAGTGATTCTCCTTCTTTCCTTATTATAAATCCTTCCCGCCCCGGGTTTGTGCCATTTTCAATCAACCAACAAATTTCGTTTTAACACACAAAACTTCCATGTGTGCAACTCCAGTTTGTGCGGTTGTCATATTGACATTTCTTAATCGCATAACCCCGGTGGTTGCACTTGTATATCGAGACAGAACATACGGATTCCCAGTTGATGCACTACAAATCGCTACCGGTTTATATCCAGCTGGAATTGTTCTGACAGTTTGAACGATGGCTTCTTCACCTCCAGGCTGAATTGTGTAAGTAGCGCTTACACCTTCGATAATAGTAAATGCTTTATCAAGCTCTATCACCGTTTTCACCGCCAGTGCCAGCTTTCCAAACAACCCCTTCAAAGAATCCTTACTTATAAGCTCCGTGAGCTGTGTCGCTGCCGCAAACTCTACTGTCATATTCGTTGCACTTCCATCTGATTCCGGGCGTTTCTTTAACTCTGTGTCAATGATATCTGCGTTATCATTAAAATCCTGCACATCTACCGGATCCGTTGCTTCCGGTTTTTTTAATCCAAAGTTGCTTGTCAATAACATAAATCATACCTCCTTGAAAATTCGTATTTCTTCCCATGACATTGCCTGTACTTCATTCCATTTCATTGGTGCCACATCGTTCCACACTGTGTAACGATACTCAAAACGGTAAGCCAGATGCGCCGGCTTGATGCTTTCCAACATGGCAATGAACCCACTCATATTTCGTGGGATTCCTTTAATGCCCACAAACCGCACCGTGAAACAATGATTCGGATTGTCTTCAATGACTTCCACATCCCCACCGGAAAATGCCGCCGCGACTGTCTTGATTAACTCTACCGTTACCGTTCCCTGTCCCTGAATCTTTGCATACAAAATTTCCCGGCGCTGTTCGTAAGTCAATGACAGATTTGTGGGCAGCCCGAAAAACTTCTCCCACCGAGTAAGCCCCCATGTGGCGGTTGCGATAAAGCACTGCTTCATCATATCTTCCATGCAGTGCACCAAATACCCAACCGCATACCCCTGCGTGTCATACAATGCGTGCATTTCCTTTTTTTCAGAAATAAATGGCGGCACCAGTGGAAATAAGTCGGAATAATACTCTTCCTCACTGTTCCCTGTGCTGTCATCCGCATATTTTTTTACTCCATATGAATTTACACCGTACACTCTACACCACCCCCATCAGCTCGCCCCAGGTGGGCGCTTTCTGCACAAAATTATCTGTAGGTGCCGCCGGTGGCGTTTTCCATGTTCCATCTGCGCATAAAAACGTTTCCTGCGCTCCGGCTTCGGGAGCGGGAACAAGCCCAGCGTTACCAGATACGTCTGCCGTGGCACCTGTAAATGCCCCATAGGTTGTGTCTGTGAGCTCTGCATCTGCCGGAACATCCTTTTTTACTTCATGTCCTCCGACTGTATCTGCATCCCCGCCGGATGCCGGAAGTGACTGTGGCTTATTTTTAATAAAAGAATCCGCCGTTTCATCTGTCACATTCCAGTCTGGCTGCACATTCACCTGTGCCCCATCCGCAATCCCATTTAATTTCTCTACATCTTCCTGTGTGATACCGTCCAAAACATCCTTATTATCATGCTGGTGCTTTTTCTGGTTTGCATCATCATAGGCGGTTTTGTCCTCGTGTGATAACAAACCGTCTAAATCCTGCGTTGCTTTTGGAATGGCATTTGCCGAAATCGCAACCCACTCCGTTCCGCTCCAACGATAAGTGTAATCAGTATCTTTTACATTGACTGTCCAGCCATCCTCCGGCGTTGGATATGTAATGCTTAAGTCCGAAAAAGTGTCAACCGCTTCTTTCCAGTCAATTGCAGTCTCCAATGCTGAAAACTTGTTGTCCACCTCATTTTTCGTATATTTGTCATCCCAGGCAGGCTTGTTTTCTTCTATGATGCTGCGCAATGATTCTTCGGCACTTTGCGCCCGCTCTGTCTCCACATTGACCGCTTCCTGTGCTCTTACGATGGACGCCTGTACACGGTTCATATCATCCGCTTCCACGGTGTCTCCCGGCGTCTCATAGGAAATGTATACCGGCGATACATCCGCATAAATCCGTATGATGCGCTTCCACGGAGCATTGCTCGGTGTCGACAATGTAAAATTTGTAATTTGCTCTCCGGTCAGTTTTGAACCGGTATAGACAGACAGCGTATCTTCTACAATGTTGTCATGCTGCAATTCCGCTTCATACACGCCGTTTACAATTTCTACCGCTTCCTCAATGACATACGTCACGCCGTCAATCTTATTCAGTTTTTCCGGGAAATTCTCAACTTGCATCACATCACCTCCAGACGAACCGCACCGCACACGGCGATTTCTTCATCTTCCAGCGTTATGTTTGCTGCTGTTCCGTTTAACTGCAAATCTGAAAAATCCTCAACCCCGGTCACATCCATAAGCAGGCTCCCGATTCTCGCAAGGCTGATATATTCTGCCTGAAAAGCATTACCCTGCAAATATGTGTCTACCAAATTCTGAAAGGCACTCTGCGCCTTTGCAAGCGTAGTCTCACTGGTAAGTTTGACTTTGGCTGTCACGCTGACCGTCAGCTCTCTGGCGGATGTGACCGTCACAGTTGCGCCTATCGGGCGCATTGTTTCAATATAATCTGCAACCTTTTTAATAAGTGTCTCTTCCACAGCGGTTTTCTCCTCGCTTGCCACAACCACCTTAACCGTACCCGGTCCATCTGCCAGTGGAAACACCTTCGCCGCTCCGATACCGGCGCACGCCATTGCCCAGTTGTAATAGTCATTTGCGTTGCCACTGGTGGACGGAAGCTGCACCTTGGCAAACAATCGTTCACGTAAGGATTCATCATCTTCCTCGTCCGTTCCCGCTGTCACAATGCCACCAAGCTCCGCCCTGCCAAGACCATTTATGTATTCCACCGGAAGCAGTACACCGGAGCACTCGTTACCGCCTTTCCCCGCTGTCTCACATACCAGCTCATAAATAAACGTGCTATCCTCGCTGCTGATTAGATCAGATACCACAAAAATAAGTACCGCATCCCCGCTGGTAGAAAACCGTGTTCCTGTCGGCAGTTCTTTGTCAAAAATGCCCTGCCGGACCGCTTTTGTTGCTGCCTTTCTTGTCAGACCAAAGGCTTCCACCATGCGCGTCAGATATTCCCCTGCGGATGTATCCGGTAAAACCAAATCCGCGAAATTGCCCAACTGAAAATACATTGCTGCCAATTGATAGGAAACTGCCGCCGTAGCATCGTAAATAATGCTTCCCTCCCGTTTGTCCAGCGAATCCGGGATCCGTGCAAACATTGCTTCCATAATGTTGTCATAAGTCATTTCCTCATACATTACTCCACCTCATTTCTTCTGTCGTATCGCCAAAAATGCTATGAACAATAAAGACGGCGTGGATTCTTTTTCCCGCCGTCTCAAATTCAAAATTATCTACCGCTTCTATGCGGTCATCCTGCGTCAACGCCTCTGTAATTCTCCGTTGCAACTCCGACATCACGTAATCCATCGGCTTTCCATACAGGTCCTCAAGTTCAATTCCATAATTCCAAGAATAAACCGGATAGCGATAACGCTCCGTACTCAGGATGCAAAAAATTGTCTGCCGAAGTTCTTCCAAGTCCTCACAGTTACCAGTCACACGATTTCCTGCTATTTCCATGCGGTAATCCTTGGATGGAATACTTATCACATCCACCTCTTTTAACTGATTTGCAATCGGAATCATTCTTACACCACCCTTCCAATCACAACAAATCTCTGCCCGCCCTGCTGCCGCATTAGCTGTACACTGTCACCGGATTTCAAACCACCATGCACTGTGACTGTCATTTCTCCGCCATACTCATGGTTATGTTCCGGTTCTCCGGCATCCTCCGTATGCGATTTTTCAACTGTCACCTTCACCTTATAATCCGTCAGATGCTCCGGAATAATTATCATGCTTCCGCTGATTTCAAACCGCTGTTCCACCTGAATTTTTAACGGACTGGCGGAAGTCACTGTTCCGGACATCACTGTTGCAGGATAGCCGGCATTGTTCGCATTATTTGATACTTCCTGCATCGCCCGAACAAGGTCATTTGCGTCATGCACTAAAATCACCTCCCGATACTGTCAAATCCATTGTGTGTTTGCTCTCCCCATACTTATGGACACATTTTTCAACCAGCATAAGATTCTGCAACTGCACATCGCCAAGGTCGAGCTGCACCACAACAAGCGAACCGCCTCGTACTCTCGAATCCCCGGCAGCATCTTTTATCGTCAGCGTCCGCGTTTCCTTATTATAAAGTTTTAACAGTGCATCCGCCTTTGTCTGCCCGTTCTCCCCATCCTGCAGGGCATCAAAGTACTGCAAAATGCCCCATTTATTGATGTTGGATGAATCCTGCGCAATGTAAACCTCCCGCTTACCAGCATCTTCGTTGTCATAGACCAGTTTAATCCGGTTGTAAGTATTTTCATCAATGGATGATTCATAATCAAAATTCTGACCGGTCTCTGCATCTATCACGATGGGCACATACATATCCCCCAGGAACGAAAGATTGAGTTTGCCGAAGCTGTCATAAAGGATATATAAATCTCCAGTGTTCTGTAGCGTCTGGTTCAGCGCATTGCTAATCATATCCATGAGTGCCACATTGTCTTCCACTCTGGATGCAATTTTCCATACTGTGTCCGCAATGGTTCCAAGGTTAAACCCAAACTTCCCGGCGATGGTGCTCACAACCTCACTTGCAGTTTTATCATCATAGACCAGCGTATCCTTATTTTTCAGATATCGTATCTGGTCATACGCCGTGATTGTTATAATATTGCTACGGTCACGCTTCATGCGAAAAATAAATCCATAGAACACATTTTGTCCATCCGCATCCTTAAACCGCACCGGATTACCGTTTGCGATACTGATTCCGGTATCAACGAAGCTGAACTCCATCGCCCCCGGACTAATCTGGCGCTCGGTTGTCACCTTGACTTCTTCCTTCACCGGCGGCGCATACACCGTGCTTCCATTCTGTATTAATAATTCGTACATTCTGCCCTCCTAAGGAATTGTTAAAACCTGCCCCGGATAAATCAGATTCGGGTTGCCGCCGATGACGGATTTATTGACATTGTAAATCGTTCCCCACTTGCTTCCATCGCCATAAAACTGCTTCGCAATCCGCCAGAGACAGTCCGCCGGAGACAATTTCTGCACCGTATAACTCCCCCCGGACGGTGCGTTCTGCGAAGATGCCCTTGTCTGCTGCATCGCCGCCAACGGTTTTGGCAATGAAATATCCAACGTACACTGTTTTGTGGTAAATTCCCGGTACTGCTTGAGTTTTACCTTGACCGTCAGGTCGAATCCCTCTCCCGCGTCTTCCACAATCGAATAATCCTGCAGGCACACAGTCATGTTCGTGTCAAACAGCTTTTTATTTTTCAAATCTGTTCTGGTCACAATATACTGGAACGGCTGTTTTGCTGTCATGAGTGCTTCCAGCTTTTCTGTGTAAAACTGCGGTTTCCGGAAACCATCCGGGTAAACTGCAAATGCGTATTCCACTGCCGGCAATAGTAACTCAAATTCAATATCCGTAAGCCCCGGCTGTTTGAGAATGACTGCTTCCCCCTCATTAATCAGCGTGACCGTCTCATTGTTTCCGTTGATTTTCAATGTCAGCTTAGACGGTATGACCGGGAAGAGAGTTCCATCCAAGTAAAGTCTGTATGCCACTGCCATTCCTCCTTTCCTAAAAATGGGTATAAAAATCCCCGCCTACGTTATGTAAGCGGGGATAACTATTAAATATCATATGATAATGACGGTTTATCCTTCTGTAACTGTTCTCGCATTTTCATTATTTTTAGTGATTCCGATGCCGTTCCCCAAAAATCCAAATGCTTCTTTTCTCCATTTTTATCAACATAATTAATGACATAGTACTCTTTCGGAATTTCTTTTACCTTTGATGTCTGAACAGAAGCTCCTTTATATTTTGCCATATATTCTACTTCCGAAAAAATATCTATTGAAGATATTCTGTTTCTATCTAACCTTGCTTCCACATAAGGGTTAATCTTTGTAATTCGCAGAACATCGTCCATTAATAGCAATTGACTTGCGAAATTGCATTGAAATCCCTCCAAGTCGCCCTCATAAAACACAACTCTTATGCCATCTGGTATCTTTTTCCCAAACAGTCCCATATCTGAACCTCCCCTTTTATATTTGTAATTTTCAGTATACACCTCCCTTCTCCATTTGTCGACACTTTTACGCACCATCTCGGACTACTTCCATCGCCTGTAAAACTCTGGTTGTCAGCCCGTCCACAATGCCGTCCAAGTCATTCGTATTGTGCACGGTGTTACTCATACCGGACATATCCACCTTAATTTCCGCTGTCGTAAACCGGTTGATTGCTTCCTGCTCTGCAATGTCCCGCAGATACTTAAGGTCCTCTTCTGAAACATCCAGTGAATCCGAAATGCTCGCTGTGTCGCCAGCTATGCCAGATAAGTAATTCGTCATCTCTGATTCCCCACCGTAACTTCCAGAATTATCATCCGTTGCTCCTGCTCCACCAAAGAAATCCTTTATCTTATTCTCTACACCCTGCCCCCATTCATAACCTTTACCATACGCATCTGTATAACTCATTCGATAGTCAATCGTCGGTGCACTTCGGTCTAAAGTGATTGCATTTTCTGTTTTTCCCCATGAAAGAACCTCATTCTGTAACGATTCCAAACCAGATGTCCAATTTGTGCCAAATATTGCATCAATTATCTGGGTGACAACTTTTCCGAGCGATAAAAACCATGAAATGATATTTCCAATCAGGTTCGCCACAGCTCCTCCAAAACTGTCAAATCCTCCATTCATAACATTAAGCACCCACTCGACAATGCTTAAAACCGGCTCAACAAACATATTCCATGTAGACTGTATCAGCCCATTCAATACCCCGATTGCCGTGTTCAGAATAAATGCTCCTGCCGCATACACCGCACCGCATATTACACCAGTTGCTGATGTTGCCTCATTCTTCGTCTTGTTTATATGTGCTACAACGGCATATAAAATAGCAATTAAAGCAATAATAGCCACTATGACCCATGTCACAGGACACGCTAAAAGCGCTGCATTCATCCCAACTTGAGCACCTGTCGCTGTTTTAGTTGCCGCCGCTTCTGCTAACGTCATGCCTGATTTCAATGCAGACCTCGCTGCGCTAATGGCTTTCAATCCGTTTGCCAGCGTTTCATACGTATTATGAATCATAAGCACACCATTATATACCGCTAACGCTGTACCCACTCCGATAATAACCGGCGCAATCATTGACCAATTGTCTACGATAAACGCTCCGCCCGTTACCATAACATCAATTACATTAAGTGCTACCGTCGCCGCCCCCGACAATGCGTTCATGACACCCGTTAATGCCGTCCGCATATTTGCATCATTGGCAATTTCGTTTAAACGCTGTAACACGGGCTGAAATGTCATAAGTGCCTGATTGGAGTAATATGTCCACAACTGCCCCCAGGTCATTGGCATGGAGCTAAACTTTGCATCAATATCATCTGCCGCCGCAAACATTGCATTTTTTACGATATCTGCGGTTATCTGACCCTCCGATGCCATTTCTCGGATTTGCCCTATTGGAACGTCCATGTAATCAGCTACGGTCTGGATTAGGTTTGGCGCCTGCTCGAAGATACTGTTCAATTCATCACCACGAAGTACCCCGGAACCTAACGCCTGTGTCAACTGTAAAAACGCATTGGAAGCTTCTGTCGATGATGCTCCGGCTATCGTAAACTGTTTATTTACCAGCTCCGCGAACTGGACAATCTCACCTGTCGAAGCAAATGCATCCCTTGCATTATTACCGAGCTTCGCCACCGAAGCGGCTGTGTCCATAAAAGACGCCCTAGAGTTCTGCGCCGATTGATAAATCATCTGCGTCAGCTCATCCGTTGTCTGCATCGTTCCATTCAAAGTATTGTACGAAGATACCATCATATCAAGACGTGCCGTTGTCTGTGTCAGCTCATCCGACAAATTCAGTGCTTTTTGAACACTTTGAATACTGACATACGCTGCAACTACCCGCTTAATTGCTCCTGTAAGCGCATCTGCCTGCGTCGTTCCTGCATAAACCGCATCGTTAAATTGCATCTGTTCATTTGTATTGTCACGGATGTAGCGCTCCGTGTTGTCCACGGTCTGCGACAGCTTCAAATACGCCGAGTTTGCCGCGGAGACATCCATGTTCTGAACGGCATAGTTCAATTCTGACTGTATCTGCAAGGTCTGCGAAAGCTGTTCCCGCAACCGTTCTATGCCGCTATTTGCCGCATCAAACCCCATCCCTGCTCCGCTCGTTTCCAACTGGCTGATTTTATCGCGGATATGGTCGATGCGCACAGCCATACTGTTCAAATCTTGAAATGCTTCCGGCGGGAAAATATATGTACTGTATGCCTGTTTTGCAATGCTATCCTGCGTCGCACACAACTGTTCCATCATATTATTAGCGCTCTGAATTTCCTGCTGGAAACGTTCTGCCCCGCTGGTAAGAAATACCTCCGGGGCATTGTACTCCTGCCACTGCACTGGAATCGTGACCGGTTCTGATATCTTTACTTTTTCCTGTGTAAGCTCCTGCAACTGAACAACGGCATCTGCAATGTTCTGACGTGCCACATCAAGTGATGAAGTGTCAAATGCCGCATCAGAAGCATACTGCATTGCCTGAAAGTTGCTTATTACCATATTTGCCGCGGTACAGATATTGTAGAGCGGAGCCGACATCCGGTCTGTTAATTCAATTGCTGACTGAATATATGACATTTGCCTACCTCCTATCCTTTCTGGATTTCCTTTGCTCTGCGTTTTTCCTCTTCCACTCTAAGGTCTATGGATGCAATCACAAACGCCTTTTCCTCTCTGGAAAGTCCCACGAAGAAGGACGGCAGCCAGTGAAACTTCTGTAGGCAGTAATGTGCATACGCCGCCTCACTGTCGCCGCCGTTGATTAGTTTTTTGCCTCGTCAACCTCTTCCTGTAAGGTTTTATCCACGCCGCCATATTCCTGAACGAAGGTTGCAAACTCGCTAAACTCTGCCGGATTGTCAATCATTTCCACGACAAGGTCTTCCGCGTTCATGACGCCATAGGAATCCTGCAATTCTCTATTCTGTAAATCCGGCTCTACCACCGCCGCACAGACCAGCTTGCGAAGCAGCTTATTTCCGTTGACCTTCGGACGATACATCCCCGGCTTTCCGGTAATCGGCACCTCTACTGTGCACTCCTCACGAATGGCATCCGCTTCCTTGGTAGACAGCGCCTTGACCGTCCACATTAACGGATTGCCGTTCTCGTCACATAAGGACTTGGTTGCCGGATACTGGGTTGTTTTCTTCTCTTTTTTGTTGGTTTTTAAAAATGCTTTTAAATTTGACATACTTTTTTCTCCTTTTCATTTGCTGGCGGCAGTCTCCCGCCGCCGTTATTTTTTTACAGATACGATGGTTCTTTATAGGATTCCGGGCTGGAATAATCCATTGCATAGAAGTTAATCTCCTGTTCAATGAATCCGCCCTCTGCATCGAACATTGACAGAAGTACATCGCCATCAATTACGCAGTCCTTATAAACCTTTGTGCTGCGCCCCATACAGGTTGCCTCATCGTTATTGGTAGTCTGGACCTCAAACACCGGAAGGTGCCCGGTGTCTTTGTACTTCGTTACCAGCTTATCAAAAATCTCGGTGCACTTATAAATGGTCATCTTGCATTTGACTTCCATTCCGGTGACTTTTCTTCCCTTGATGATTTTCCCAAGCAGTGCAATTTCCTTTGACGAAAGATTTGCTTTGCCCTCAAAATTCTTTGCAAACAGAGCTGGGTAACGTCTGCCGTCAATAGTGACAAATGCCTCCGCCTCTTTTGCGCTTGGTACATCCTGTTCATTCATATATGTTCCTGGCATATTTTTCTTCAACTCCTTCCTACTGAATCACAACCGTCATATACAACTGTGCCATAGCGTTTACGACAGTAATTTTATCTTCTACGGAAACGCTTTTCTTTTCACCTCCGGCAGATACCACCACATCATCCTCTGAAAAATTCTCAATGGCACCCAGCTTTTCCAGTTCCTTGTGATGGGTTACAATGTCGCTCCACAGGCTTACCCTGCCGGATGCATTGTTCTGAATCTTCCCGTGGTACTTTGTGTTAAAAAGCGATGCAATGTCTGTCGCAATCTGGTCAAGCACACGCACCGTCTGGTTACTCTGGAAAAGTTCATTCTTATCATCCGTGAACGTCACAAGAGAATCGATATCCTCCAAAATACGCACTTCTGTTCCAACACTGTGCAGAGCAAATTCGCCGGCTTTAATGGCTTTTTCAAGCTGTGCCTGTGTATAGGACGTATCTACTGTAAGCTCTCCGTCATAAGCTACATTGGTGCAGGATGCATTGACCGCACAGGCTGCCTCGATTCCAACTACCCACGGAACTACGTCAACACAGTTTTTAACATTGATAACACCCTCATAATCCGCTGCATGAGCAAATAACACACACTGAAACTTCGTTCCTACCTTATCCCTCATACGCTGGGTAAATGCGGCGTATAACGCTTTCGTAGACGCATCATCCGTGCATACTCCCATTGCATTAAAACTGTAAGATTCGATTGCATCAAGGTATTTCTGATGGGATGCCCCGGTAACAGTTCCGTTTGTACCACCTACAAGGGCTGTGCCGGATGTTGCTGCAAGTTCTGCATCTTTTTTCCAGACAACAAACTCGTTGTCTACCAACTCCTCTGCCTTGGCTACCGTCTGGGAATCCACAAGGGTTACATCCATGTACAGCTTCACATCATAGGAACCCTCTACATCCACACTGTCCGCAACGACAACCTTGAGGTCGTTTCCTCTGGTTCCTGAATATTTTGCTGTTGCAAAAAGGTTCGTTGCTTTCTCCCCTCCCGAAGTCAGTCTGTACAAAAATGCTTTCGTTGCGTGCTTGAAAAGCTCCCGTAATGCCAGCATCTTTGCATCAGAGTACGAATATCCAAAAATCTTGATGGAATCTTTGATAAATTCCTCCTGCTCCACCTTAAACACTGTTCCATCCGGTCCCCAGTCCAGCTCCAACGGCATGGTTGCAACTCCACGCTCCGAAAGTGTTGCTGTTGCTCTTGCTGCTGAAATAAAATTAATGTATGCACCGGGTAAAACCTTGTTCTGCCTGGTAAAAGTTCCTCCACCTAACATTTTTTCACTTCTCCTTTCATGTACTTCTCAATTTTGCTGTCCGCATCACTCAACGAATACTTTTTGTCATCGACCAGCAATGCTTCCAGTAAGTCCCGCTTATCCGCATACCGCTGTGAAGCAATAAGCTGCTCCTTGGTATATCTTTTTGTGTTCGTTTCCTTAACTGCTGCCATCCGTAACCTCTCCTTTCATCTCATACTCTTCCATATAGGCTTCTGCTTCCTGTCTGGTCAAAAACAGCGTGTACTCTGCATTTGCAGTCAGTACCCCGTCTGAAATATCCTTACACTCCACCTCGCCGTGCACCAGTTTCCCATCTGCCTCAATAAGTTCCAGACACTCATTGAGTTTTTCAAAAACATCGTTCATTTCCTGCTTTTGCTCGGCGCTTTCCGCGAAATACTGTATTACGAAAAGCAATGTTGCTTTCCTGCGCCCTGTAATCTGTGTTGGCAGTGACGGGCTGATACAGCGCACAAAAAATGCAGGCTCTGTCATGTCCTGCATAGATGCTTCTGTGTGGATATCATAGTCATCGCCAAATGCGGCATATATAGCATCCGTGATGCCTTTGCGTACCTCATTAATCATTCAAATACCCTCTTCAACCATTGATTCAGCTTTTTCTCAAGGATTCCCGGTGCCGCCTCGCGGATTTCTTTTTCAGAGATGGTAAGCATATGCTGACCTTCCATCCAGCTCGCTTTCAAACGCTTTCCTATGGCTGGAACATATCGCCCCGGTGTCTGGCGGTGTCCGAACTCCACATAACTGGCATATTCCACATCATTGCGCACCTCAATAACGTATGTATCTGCAAAATGGTTTACTTTTAAACCTTCCACAAACTCAAGTACATTATCGGAACCCAGTCCTTCTGCTCCGCTTCCGGCTTTATGTGTTGTCCATCCACGCCGCAGTGTTCCGCCCTGTTTATCGGACATAACAAGAAACTTCTGCTGACCATCATCCTCTACGTCATACGCATCGGAATAATCCCCTACCGGTGTTCTTTTGATAACCTTTGTCAGTAATCGCGCCGCCAGCTCCTTGGCACAGGATTCCATGAACGCCTGCCGCCCTGCCTCATCAGCAACTTTCTGAATCTTGTCCCGGAACTCTTCCAGCCCCTTCAAATCAACCCTGATGTCTCCCATCAAGCCCACTCCTTAAATAAATCGAGCATTATCTCCTGATGCGTCGTGTGCGTCCCTGGGACACCGCTTCTGGTGTACTCCGTGGTCTTTCCACAATGTGTCACAATCATCTTGGAGCCGCTCTTGATTTCCACTTCCGGTGCGATGAACAATTTCACAGCCTGTGTCACCGGAGAAGCCGCATCCGACTTTTCCGCCTGTGTAATCGTCTCAAATGACAGCTTACACGGTTGATTTTCCAAGACCACGGTGTCCGTGTATGTCACAACGCCCTTTTCCTTGGTCTTACGGTGTTCCACAACCGTGCAGGTATCTTCGTACATGGCTTCAAGCGCCATTCTGACCATATTCATCAAAACACCACCTTTCGGTAACGGTTCAACGTTGCCTTATAATTTTTCATAAGACTTTCTGAAAACTCTGTCGCAGAAGTCTTAAAAGAAGTCGTTGTATCACCTATCTGCACCGAAGAGACTGTCTGGGGAACATCAGCGCTCCCCATGTGCTCATTCCGGTAAATGTCCATTGCCATGCGAAGCACCGTAGTCTCAAGTCCTGCCGGAATCTCGTCGATATGGCAGTAGTTTTTTACCACATCCTCTGCATTTTCAAGTGTAAACTCCAAATGGACCTTTACCGTCTCATCTGGTTCACTAATTCCGAGAAGTGCCGACAGCCTTTCGACTGTCAGCCTGCTTTCCTCTGCCATATCACACCCCCTAACCGATTTTGTGCTTAATTGCCACGATACGAAGCTGTTTCGGCTCATATACCGGTTTCCAGTTCTCTGCCTTGGCAAGTTCTGTACGAAGTGGTGTCTCTACGTGTTCGCGAACAGCTCCGGTGTACGCAATTCCTCTCGGATGCAGGATGAACGCTTTACGATTGATAAGATAATCGATACCGCCGCCGGTCTGCTTATCGCGGTCAACCTCCGTTGAAACAAATCCGGTCGGAGAACCATTGCCGTATGCTACCGCACCATTACCGAAAAGGTATGTTGTATACACGCCACTGGAAGTTACCGGGCATCCATCGTCCACGGTCACGCGTCTGCCCTGGTAGGTATCAAACTCCACGTCTGTAGAATCACGTTCTGTCTCGATTAAGTTCAACTTTTTCAGAAAAGACTTTGTTGCAGAATGCATCGCCACACCGGATAACTGCGACTGCGCATCCCCTAAAAGCTGGCAAGCATCAATAAATGCGGATGCGCTAATCTGCTTTGCAGCATCCGTTTTTCCGGTCGTAAGGTCAAGAATGTGGTCTGCCATTCTGGTTTCTGCCACCGGTGTACCCTCTGGTCCCGCGGTGGTAGTACCGAACACTCCCGCAAGGATTGAGATAAGTTCCTTCTGCATATCTCTTGCCCAGTAAGATGCTACCAGGTCACCGATGGCTTTCATCGGGTCAGCGCCTGCCAGTGCCGCGGAAAGGTTACTTGCTCCCCACATATTCTGTCTGTAGATCGTGGTAGATACATCCTTGTTGGAACCGATTTTCTTTGCGGTCATCTTCACATCCTCAAGGATTGCTTCGGATTCTCCCTGTAAATCCTCGAAGAACGGCATATTGTGTGTTCTGGCCGCCTCACTTGCCAGTGCGTCAAATTCCGGGCTGTTTACCACGATTCCACTCTGGAAGAACGCGGACAGCTCCATTGTTCTGTTGATTACATACCGGTTAAAAAGCTCCGGTACAATTACATCTGCAATCTTTGTAATTGCCATAAATTATCATCCTCTCTTTCTTACAGTGTTACTCCGGCTGCTGCCGCAAGTTCTTTTGCCTGCGCCGGATTTTCTTTTAACATACGTCCCTGTTCGGTCAGATTAAAAGTGTCTTTTGCGAATGGATTCGTTACACCGCCTGCGCCGCCATTCTTAGGGTTGTACGGCGGTTTCTGCTGTTCCTGCTTAAACAGGTGCGCCATTGTTGCATCTTCCTTATAGGGCTTTACCGCCTCTTCCACGCCAATCGGCTTACCTTCCTTATCAAAGTTGAACTTCTCAAGTCCACCCGCTTTGTAAATCAGATAATCCGGATCCAGAACGCCCTGCTTTGTGAGCTGCTCTTTCAGGGCATAATTTTTCTCTGTATCCTCCGCAGATTTCTTGAGGTTTTTAATCTCTGCTTCGTAATCGCCGATTTTTTTCTGTAACTCCTCATTGTCACCATTTGATTTTTTCAGTTCCGTAATCGTTCCATTTGCTGTTTCCAGCTCTTTGACTTTTGCATTAAAGTCCTCTTTTGGCACTGCGTGCTTCGGAAACTCTTTCTGCACTGCATTCATGACTGCATCCACATCCAGTTTTCCATCTGTAATCTCTGCTTTTTCCAGAATCGTCTTTAACCATTCCATTTTCTTATCCTCCATAGATTTTTATTCCCGCTCTCCGGGTGTTGGGATTCTCTGTTTATTCTCCAGATGAGTAGCACCGTTCTTTAATGTCTGCGGAAAAAGACAATATAAAAACAGGACCACCGGAGGAACTACCTGGCGTCACCTCTGCGCCGTTTCGTTCATAGATTTCCGGTTGTCCTGTTATTATTAAAATATTTCTGCTTCGCTCTGCACTTTCATATCCGGTGGATGCTCCACAGCACTGCTTAACATTTTATCAAGCTCTACCACGCGCTTACTAAGTGCCAAAAATGTTTCTATGTTTTCAAGTCCGCACTTTTCCTGTAAATCCAAGCAGCGCGTAATCTGATTTTCAATTATTTTTCGATTCATCGTTCCTCCTGATGTTACTTTAATGTTATACTAATTTCACAAGTTGATACTACACTTGAATATTTGCGAAAGGAGTTCTTATGGGTACACATATTACAGTCAGTAAAACGATCGATATGCAGGGATTCTGTCCCTATGTCCAAGAGGAAGTTATCATCCCTGTTACCTATCAAAAATATGCACCTCTCGGCGATGAACATACTTATGCTATCGTTACACAATTAGATTGTGTAAATGGTTCAGAATGTCCGGATGCCGCAAATTGTCCAGTTGCTCGTCAAAAGACATATTGGTAAATTCTCTTAGCAGTTCTGGATAATCTTCCAGCCACGAGCCATGCAGGATGTTTTTCTGCATGGTTTCGGGTTCTAAGGCAATGTCTACGCTCGTTTTTTCTCTTAATTCTCTTAAAATATCTATAAACAGTACATTTCCTGTTGTTTCAAATTCATGTCTGCATTCTGGCGCATACTTGCAATACAGGCATTTTGTAGTATGTCCACTCATGCCCTCCTGTATAATTCTGGCAATGCAATGCAGCACTTTGTCATCCACTGCTATCATGTCTTGCAATACGCTCCCTCCTTTTGATTTTGAGTACAAAAATACCACCTAACCGTTATGGGCTGGTGATATTACCATTACATTTCAAGCATCTTTCTGATTAATTCCAAATCCGTTACTTCAAGGGTTACTGTTCCATTCAACGGATTCATATCTTCAAATCGGAGTCCTGAAAAAATAAGCCTCTCGCAAGACCGCTCCCCCTGCACATCTCCGACTGCTTCATATACTTTTCCAGTATTAAATTCATCATCTGTTTGATATTCAATGTCCTGACATAAAATAAATGACGCATAGACTTTCTTTTCACCTTTGCACATTCTGCCGAGAATCGGTGTCATGCTCCGATGTTCTGTGATTTCGATTTTTCCGGTAAACTGTGCAAGTGGAAGGCGCCTGCCTGCTGTAATCACATTTAGTGATGCGTTTTGGATGTCCAAGGTTTTTATAAGTGTTATCATTCTGTCACCTCTGTTTTTCTTTAAAATACGGACATTTTGCATTTTTCCCATTCCATATTTCCGACGGTATCCCCTTTTCTTTCGGATAAGCTGTACACGAATATGCCTTTCCCGACACTTCTCTTTTTCTGCAATTTGCACACAAGCAATATAAATTTAAATGATATTTATCAATTTGTGCATTCACATCATTACCTCCGCTCAAATATTGGCTTCACACCGAATTTCAAATACATTTCATTCCATATTTCATTTCCCAGTTCTATAACAGCTTCTTCCTGATCTATGCCATCCATAACTTTACTTCTGTATTTAGGCAAAAGTGCATTCATGGTATCATTATATTGCTTTGAAAAAACTCCAAATTCGGGAAGATTTTTTATCTGTTCATTGTATTCTAACACATATGTACCATTTTTCCCACAAGTTCTAAAGCTTTTCGCTTTGTGGTCTACTAACAGATACAGGTCTTCTGGTGATGGTGGTGTACTCAATGGATGATTATGCGTAACATCCTTTCCCTTCATCAATTTTAACTGATGCTTAGTAAATTTTATAGTGTCCTCATTGCCTAGTTGACAACTGATTGCTTTTCCATTGTCAAATATAACTGCCGTTTCATAATCATTCTGGCTGATTTCCTGCTCAACTGTTTTCAAATCTTTCCCGTTAAAATCATAGTATTTAGGGTTACTCTTATTATTGTTTGTGATAAGTCCCAGCCTGTCTCTCGCTTCCGCATCCCCATCAACAAACGACTTTTTCCACTCCTCATACGTCGTATTCTCCGGCACATAATACTTCTTACCATCTGCCCCGCGCGCAACTCTTTCCCCCGTGGTAAATTCATCGTTGAAATACGGGCAGGTACAACCCCGGCAATTTGGATGAAACGGCGGTACGGTAACGCCAATCTTATAATCTTTCATCGGGAAGTGTTTCCCGTCCATTTCCCCGCAAGTGGGGCAAGTGTGGCTGTCCAATGTCTCTACCACTTCAAACTCTTCCACGTCAAGGTCAGAAAAACACGTTTCCTGTGCCTTTGCAGAAAAGGCCGCCGATTCCGTCTGAACGATTCGCGCCGCCTGTGACCTGCTCACTTTCATGTTCTGGGATATTTCCCGTATAGCTCTGTCCGGCGATTCCCCTGTAATGCACATCCGCGTTAAGGAATCGTGCATATTGTTAATCAGCTTCGTTTTATCCGTCCAGATGCGCTCTGAAAAGTTGCGTCCATCCACCGCCCAGGGCTTATGTATGATGTCATTGACCTTTTCCGGGTTAAAGCTCTGCATCTGCCAGCCAACACCGATGCCTCGCTGCACTTCGTATGCAGTATGGTAATACCCGGATGTATACAGATTTGCGATATGTTCATCGATGGAATCATGATAATTTCCGTACAGCTTTTCAATCTCCTGCTGTGTCTGCACCTTGAGCGCTTCCAGTCTGCTGATATGCACCTTTGCGGATGCGTTCTCAAGCTGTTTTGCCCACTGCTGATTTATGCCATTCTCGCGCCCGTATTTAATGTAATCCTGCACATCCCACCGGAACTCTTCCAGTTCGTCACTGTTAAGCAGACGTCTGGCTTCCACCATTGAAATCCCATTATTGGCAGCAAATCGCTGATACCAAGCATTTATCTTGCCGTCAAGCGCCTGCTCTGCACGCCGGAACTCCTGTTCAATCTCCTGCACGGTCCGATCGGATGTATCATGCTGCGATTCTTCCATCTGCCGGAAGCGCTCCTGCCAGTATTCACTTGTCAGTTCTCCCATGCAATCACCTCATTTCACAGAATCCCGAGTTCTTCGTATACGGCTGTAATCTTCGGAAACTGATTTGCAATCCAATCCACCATTGTTTCCTCATGCCCCATACGCGAAACGTGTTCAAAGTTATCCTTCAAGCCGCTTTCATTCAAAAAAGCGTGAATAATCTCATGGCGCAGGCATCTCTTGAAATAAACATCCTTTTCCTCTTCACTGCTAAACCAAAAATGTTCTTCATCATCAAAATCTGCAATAACAATCAGTGGAAGGCTACTGCAACAATAGCCCGCCCATGAATTTTGGCTCAGTTCCTTATCTTCTGACCACTTATGTATCTCTATCCGATACTCCGTCCCCAGAATCATCACCGTCTGTCTCACTGCCTGTCTCCTTTCCCTTTGCATCAAAAGCACCGGCGTAAGCATCTGCTTTCTCCTGCGCTTCCTGTGCCTCTTTCTCCAACTGCTTCAATTCAGCGTCTACATCCTCGACAAGCGGGTGCGCTTTGAGAATCGTTTTTTTGCTGACAATCCCAACTGAATCCTTGCAAATCTGTGCCTGTTCCGTGTCATTTTTTACACAAGTGCGGGTCCATGTCTGGATAATTTTCTTGCAATCAATCCCTTCATGGTGGCATATCGCTCTTACGAGGCGGGCAAACCCAAGCTGAAACTCTGTCTCTGTCAGTCCGGCTTTCATTTCAAGCAGTGAATACATAAATTTGAGGGCTTCTCCGCTCTGATTCCCGAAGCTCTCCGGCTGTGGGTCAAATCCCTGCCCCTGCTCAAAAATAGCCTTTCTAGTGGCTTCTAACACGCTGTTGCGGGCTTCTATCGGAATCTCAATGTTGAGTGTGCTCACTCCTGGATTACTGCTCTCGTCGCCATCCACCTTGATGGTCTTATACTTTTTCAAGTCCGATAAAAATGAGTTGAGGTCTGCGCCGCCATATCCGGACAGTACAAAAATCAGCTCCTGAATATCATCCAAATCATTAATAAAACCGCTGTAGACCTTGTCATATACGTCTATCAGCGGCTTAATGTTTTTCAAATCATTCGTATCCGTGTTATTGTTCGGGAATGGAATAAACGGCACCTCTCCGAATTCATGGCGGTACTCGGCGGTAAAATCACTGGAATCCGGCACCATGAACGTATTGTAGTAGAACAGCCCATCATCCAAGGTATCGCCGCTCTTCCGTCGGAATGACCAGCAGCTTTCCTTATCCCAGTATTCATAAATTGCATAGGTATCTCCTGTTTCCTCGTCGATTTCATCGTACATACGGAGAACACCTAGCAACTTCTTTTTCAGATTGTGGGATTCGATGGGGATAATCTGCTTGCTGTCAACTACCGCCCACTGGAATGTTCCATCTTCATCCTCCCAGTAATGAATCCATCCCACCGACGCATTGGCAGCATTTATGCACAGCTCCATGCAGTTTTTCCGGTATTCATCACCGAGTACTTCTGTCACGACTTCATTTCCATGCTCATTCCCAATATCAAAGAGCGGCGGCGCCGTGAACATATACGCGGCTTTCTGATTTACGATAAGCCCGTGGAAATTCCGGGGAATCCGGTTGTCTGCATTGCGCAGAGGGTTATCAGAATCCTCTTTCTTTTTCTCGTCTTCGGACTTGACTTTCACCAGAATATCCGTTTCATTCCGGTAGTACCGTTCCGCCTGCATCGCCCGCAAGGAAAACCGCGTATGTCCCGGTTCGTATTTTCTTATGAGTTTTTTCATAACCTCAAGTTCCATGTTCTCACCTCTATTTCAAAATGCTGATGCCGCCCGGCTTGCGAATAATCGTATAACAGAAATACCGAAGAGCATCCATTGCATGGTCGTGCTGCTTTACGGGCTTATCCTCGCCGTGCTCAGATGCTTTTTGATCCCAGATATACGACCCAAACTCTTTTATAGTGTTCGGGCACTGGTCACTGATGGCGATTTTCCCCTGATTCAGCAACGATGCCACAAACCGGATTCCATCCAACACATCATTTTTTGCTTTCTTGATCGCATAGCCTCGTTTTTTCAACTCCGCAATGAAGGACGCTGCCGATGGATCTATAATGATCTTCACTGGCTTTATACCACCAAGCCATCGCTCCAAGTCATCTGCATATTCTGTGTCTGTTTTCTGTCGTTCCTCATCACGACCGGAATAATAGTACTCCCGGCAGCACACCCACCGTCCGGAACGCTCTTTGCACCACAGCAGGAATACCGTGGCATTTTGCGTACCATAATCGCAGGATACATAGTAATTCGTATTGACCAGATCTGGCAGATTCGATATCACATGCTTGGCAGTGTCGAACATATCGTAGATAATGCCCTCTGCCATCGCCCACAAGCCACGGATATACCGCCGGTAGAATACACCTGTATACATACTGCGGTATCTTTCCTTGATTTTCTCCGACAGAGATAAATTATCATCCATCGTAAAATGCAGATATAAAATCTCTTTTAATCCCGGATCCCGGTTCTCTGCTGCAGCTTTTTCTCTTATCTCCTGTGTTTTCTTTTTCCCCAGATATCCAGTTGCTTTGTCAATCCATCCCGTCTTGAACCAATGATACGGTCCGTCCGGGTTACAGTTGAACCAATACTTCGATCCCTCAACAGAGCATCGTCCGGTTGCCTGGTTCACGAAGCTTTCCGGCATCAGCGCCACTTCATCAAAAAAGACCCCAGCCAAGGTAATACCCTGGATAAGGTCTTGTGAACGCTCATCTTTGCCGCCAAATATATAAAAGTAATTGGTCGTCTCTCCTCTTGTCACAACGACCAGATTGTCAGCTCTATGGTCTGCTACAGTATAGCCGCGGCTCCGTAACATCACTTCAAGCCAGAACAGTACGTTACGCCGGAAAGAGCCGATTGTCTTTCCGCACATACCAAAGTTCTGACCGTTAAATTGTGTCATCGCCCACATCACAAAGGACAACGACATACATACCGTTTTACCGGAACGGATTGCCCCATCGGCAATGATGCCATCCATATCCTTAACTGGTGATGTATCGCACCACCAATTTAATACCATGCGCTGTTTCTTAGAAAAGGGCTTGAATTTGAATGTCTGCTTAATTTTCTTCATCCATCCAATCCTCCGCGGCACTTCCCTGCAGCGCTTCTAAGAATCCGTCATCCGCAGTCTCTTTCTCATCGTCGGTCTGCACCTTAGCTTTTAACAATGCTGTTTCAGCACTCTGTTTTTCAAGTGCTGCCGGTATCATATAAATTTCCTTAAGATTCTTTAACGCTCCGGTCACTTGGGATAACCCCAGTCTATCAATGGGACCGCTTGCAATGTTGATACGCTCTGTCTCGTCTATGACTTCCTTGGTAGGCTTCCCGATGGCTGTATTATCTTTATACTCAACTGTCTTAACCTTTTTCTTGTCTCGCACAACATACTGCTCTAACTCCCCTAGTGCCTGCTCTGCTTTCTCTGCCGCCTTATCTGCAATGGATAAAAGGCGTACTATCCTGTCTGCATCCGCATCAGAAGATTTTTCCTTTGCTTTTTGGCACGTATCAAGAACGTACTCAGTTCTTTTTCTTACCCAGCCGTCTTTTGCGCACCTGTCCTTTAATGTTTTAATCGGGATATCGTACTTATCTGCTAAATCCTCTAAACTGCAAGGCTTTCTGCTTATGTCGGTCACATATTCATGTTCTATCTCTATCCACGATGCATCATTAGTTTGTGTTGCGATCTTTTTCGCAACGTTGCGTTCCTTTTTTTCTTTCTTTTGCAACGTTGCATTACCACCATCATCCCACTTATACCGGTTCTTCCAGCTCCGCACAGTTCCCTCGGCTATTCCAAGCTGGTTTGCAATCTCTATTAGCTTAAGCCCTTGCTTATACATTTCAAAGGCTTTGTCCGCTCTCGCATCTTTTGCCTTTGGCAAGGACCATCACCTACCTTTTTCTTTATATACAAAAAACACCCATCGTTTGACGGGTGTTCCTGCGGGGTCGGGGGAGTTGCAAGAAGCAAACGGCTCATGGCTCTTTTCATTCACCTCTTGCAGTTTATACTATAACCTACTTTTTCGTAACATGTGTAACAATCGTAACAAACTTTTACGCAGCGTCCATAAATCTCTGAAACTCCATCTTTATACTTCCCTCGGTACACTTTCGTCCCATTCTTACTGCCACCTGCTCCCAGCTCATTCCCTCAAAGAACTTATAACGGATAATTCTCTGCATCCGTACTGGGATACTATTCATCCACTGTTCTACTTGTACCTTGATTTCTTCTGCCTTGGCTTTTCTCTCCTCTAACAGTTTCTCTTCTATACGCAGCTGTGCATCATCCGTATATGTGAACGATGTTCCTTCAATTTTGAAATGTGTTTCTGCGTACGGGAAATCATTCATCGAACCTTTTACGCTTCCCGTCACAATCGTTTGCCGCTTGCGCTGTAATTTCTTAATATCCTCCTCCGTCTCCCCTATGAGTGCACACGCATCCACATACTGTTCTAAGATTTTCTTATCTACTCCCACCGTATTCTCCCCTTTCCGGTACTATCACTGCAATGTTTCTGATAATATCATACAATAGGTTTGGAGTGGATTTGTGCCAAGTTTAGGGTAAAAAATACCAACCACCGTAATGATGGTTGGTACTATTGTTACTCTGCTACCGCATAGAATTTATTTTTTGTTTTGCATCCTGGGCATTTGCAAATCACCTCAAATTTTATATTACCCGCATTGTCTTTGTCTACTGCAATAATATCCGTATCTACACCGGTCAATTTGTGAACTTCCATCCTTGAAATACTGGTTGGGAAACTATGGTGCCACTCAATCAGATAGTTGCACACATAACATCTGTTTTCTCCCTCAATATACGTCGTTTTCATTTTAATCCCCCTTTGTTTATAATATATAAAATTATATCTCTACGCTTGTAAATATGCAAATCTTTTTATTCTCCCCATACAATCATATACTGTCCGTTCTTCTCTTCCACCAGATGCGCCATCCTCTGCCGCATCAACATCTTTGCTGTACCTTTTTTTCTGTAAAAATGGCTCTTACTGATAGGGATAACGCCGTGGTGGGCTTCCAGCATATCGTAGCTGGTGCCGCGCACGATGGATTCCGTCAGCTCCGCAGCAATGAAGCTGTCCACGCTCTGGCAGATTTCAAATATTTCTTTTTCATCCATAGACATTCCCCCTCTCAAATTTTGTGCAAAAAAATACCAACCATCGAATATTGACGGTTGGTATTCATTCTAATACGTATAATTCCAAGGTTTTTTATGAATTATTTTCGGAAGTTCATTATAAAGGATTGTATCAATTCCCTTTACTGCATCACGTATCGTATCGCAATACTCAATTAGCAATGATTCTTTAACATAAGTCGTTCCATACAGTTTATGTGCAATTCCACCTCGTTCTATGACAATATCATCAATCCCCATAAAAGGATATGTTGTTGTATCAAACAAGTCATTTAACCCTAGGTACTTAGAAACGTACCCATTTATATTTTTCATCTTTGGAGTGTTAAGCCCCTTTATTCCATCAGCCACAAGATTAAGATAATATTCTTTCCAGTTATTTGCAAAAATGCATGGTTCTAATTCATGATTGCTTTCCTTAACGTGTTTTGAAATAGTTTTTTTCACTTGCTTGGGCAAATCATTTGTATGTGAACAACTTCTTGATAATATCGTGCAGCTTTCCATTAACACGTCTTCAAAATAGACTTCAAATGATGAACACAGAAATATAATTGCAGCTCTTGTATAATGATCCAGACTTCTCTTCCCTCGACCCGGTTTTTTGCGTAACTCATCTTCGTAAGCATATTTAAGTTTATTTACCTGTTCATAATTTTTCAAAAATGTATTATATGATTTTGATGGCATTGTTTTCCCCTCCCATTATTTTTAAATAATCATACCACTACAACCATCAATATTCAATTATCAATGTACTACAATTTTATTTTATCACCCTTCCCGTCGCATCCTTACGGAGGAAGGTATGATTGCTTGGTTTTGTTATCTGGTTCTAAAATAAACTCATTTGCTTCTCGTCGTACTGATAAAAGCGTCCTGTCGTGATTCGCCCCGTCTGACGCAATCTCTCCACCCGCAGCGTCTGTTTCAGATTCGCCATGTAGCTATTGTCCACTCTTGGTGGAACCGCAAAATAATACTCGTCCGGTAACGGCAGTTGATTCTCTGTGCAGATTTCCCGGAGCTGTCGCTGATAGCAAATAACGTGGTTCCGTGTCAGATTCATGTTGCACCCATCTGACCAGAACGGGTCGCTACACCCATTCTGATTGATATTTTTCCAGTGCTCTATTTCCTTCCGGATATTCCGGCAGCACTCTCTTACCTTATCCTCTGCTGATTTTTCTTTCATGTTGTTTTAGGAACCCGGCGCGCCTTTTATCCGGATAGGTTCCGGCTCCTTTCTTGACTTCATTTCTTTTTTTGATATACTATTTATATCGAAACACTTATTGTGTCGATTGGAAGTGGCGCATCAATCCTGACGAGACTATGCCTAGTATTTAGTGCAATACTAAGCAGCGTAACCGTAGTTTTCTTTTCCTTCTGTAAAGAGGTGGTACCCATGAAAAAACTTGAGACTGTAACAGCAATTTTTAATTCGTTTGCTTGCAACTGTTTATCTTTCATTGGGATTTACGCTGCTACTTCCGCTAACAAGTATAACTTGCTGATGAGGTGGTGAAATTCCACCGAATAGCGGAATGCACTGGTGCATGCTAAGGCATGCACCCTTTTTTATATCATCTGATCTAACGGTAAACTCATCTGCCCTTTGCAGTTGTCCCCGATCGTCGTAGGATCCCAACCCACTCCGATATAGTCCAGGACTTTCGCCCAGCCATAATCATTCCCGTCCTTGTCCTTGCACATATGAAACATCAGATAATCCCATTCTTTCGGATTGCTCTCATGCAGTAAATCAAACCTGTGTGGTCGCTTCTCCATATGGATTCCGAACCCGCACATACTGCATCCAGTACGCTGTGCCTTGGTTGTGTAAAGCGTTCCATCCGGTTGCTTCTCGATAGTTCCATAAATCTCTGGAATGATGCTTTCAGGCATTTCAAAACATTCCGAAATCCGCCCTTCTTTCAACAGCCTTTCGCGGTATCGCTCTCTCAATCCGTTTTTCCATAGCTCGTCCATCTCTAATGCAAGTTTCAAAATATCCTGCCTGCCAAAGATAGCAAATGGTGCTGACCGAATGGTCGATGCTCCAAAATAGTTACATCCATTCATCCGCAGGCTCTTGGCGCGTCTGCCACCTTCGGATGCCATCAATCCAAGATATGGCACGCTGTTATGTTTCTTCCCCCAATCATCACAATTTTTTTCTTTGAGATAATAGCAGCACTTAGATGACACGAGAAAATCCGGCTTCTGGAAGTTGCATCCTTCATTCTCGTTCTCATACCCGCCGAACAGTTCAAGCCACCTCTGTTTTAACTGCATCTTGGAGTTTTTCTGCCACCCGCCATATGCTCCCGTCTCTCCGGTAATAATCGCATGACGCACGGTCTTGTTCTTCTCTGTGGGATTCTGGAGCAGTTCTATCTTCCCTGCAACCTCTTTGGATATGACCGGAAATCCAAATTCCTGTATCACTTTTGCTTTCGTCCAATAGGTGCCATCATCCCGTTTCAGTGGCGGCACATTGATGATTCCAAGCGCCTTATGTACTATCTGGATGCTTTTATCTTCCAGCGTAGACGCACTCACCCCCGGTGCATTTATATGGCAAACTTCGTGTAAAAACAGATATAAGACAATGCTATCCAACCCGCCAACAGATACATGATAATTCAATTGTCTGCCATCACACTCATTTGCAAATTCCTCTGCTCTTATCTGCGCGTATCTTCTCTTAAATTCATACGGCTGTTTTTCCTTCTGCATGAAAGATGCTATCTTTCCATATGTTCCAAGCCGTTCCATTCTTTCCTGTACTGATTCCATTTCTGTTACGGAGTAAAGACGTCTTTATCGCTGCAGCAAACCTCTTACTCCTTTCACACATTTTTCAAACTCACTTCATATTGTTTTCACATCTGGCAGCTATAGTAATAACTGTCAAAAGGAAATAACCTTTTTACATAGATTCTTTTTCATAACTCAGCCAGCAGGTTCCCCCTCTTGCTGGCTCCTCCTTTTTCCGGGAGTTCTCCTAAAATTCTATCCAGACAATCGTTCCACCCCTCCCGGTGCAATGTTCTGTTAATGCTCTCATAACCGGATTCCAGCTCTGGTATCTTCTCCGGCAGTTCCCGGAGTGGGCACCAATCGGGTTTATCATGCGTTGTTCTAATTGTTTTTGCAGTTGCATGGCATATCAATCTTGTTCCAAGTGGTATCATATAGCTTAAATTACATTTTCGACATGATTCTGGCATATCCATAACTAATACTGCTTTTGACATATCAGCACACCTCTTCTCTACGGTTCTAATCCGTCTTATTACTTCGATAAAACTTGTCAGTCGCATCAAACATTGCATTTCTAGCATCTTCAAAACCTTTTACATATGCTCTCATTTCTGTGAGGTTCATAGCTTCATCCGGTTGTATCATTGTTTCGTCAAAACTATTTAAAATTGCTTCTTTATCTTCTCTTGTCACTTTGCACCGCCACCTTTCACAATCTCGATTGCGTCATCCATGTTGACTACCATCTCGCCGCCCATGCCATCATTTCCGTATCGTTCAAACGCTACCTTTTCCAACTGCTCCACAACCTTGTCCGGGTCGTAGGCGGTCGGCTGCGCATCAATCAGCTCACACAGTGCATTAGCCTTATTTGCAGGATAATTATTAGAAATAGCCATTCCTGCAATCTGGCTTTTAAACGCATCCGCATCAATCAGTCTCATCGTCTGCCCTCCTGTTCCGCATTAAAACGCAATCTCCAACATAAAAGATTGCAAGCATCAAACATGAAACATCATCAATCTTGGCCCCATTGCCCCAAGCGAAAAACATAATTATGAACCATACCGCGCTCATTCTTCGTCACTCCAATCTAACCTCTGCCCGCAATTTCCGCAGTAATTTGTTTTACTGTCCAGAAATTCAACGCCACATTTGCATTTGCCAATACCCCAAACCAATTTTTGTTGTGATGGCTTATATGGAATCTGCTTTTCTCTTGCTTCCAACAGGCTATTAAATGTAAATCCATTCTTTACACACTCATCCTCGAATTTCATGTATTCTTCCATGTTCTCCGGTGTGATGTTTCTCTCTATCATAGATTTACAGATTTCCACTGATTTCTGGCATTCTTCCGGTGTGCCGATTGCCTTGTACTCTTCCCATGCTTCTCTATCCTCATTCGTCAAAAGGCAAAACCCCTCATGCTTCTCCCCTTCAAACACCGTTTCGATAAAGTGGTGCATCAAAAGAGGGATGTCAATGTTTGCATGATAGCGTTCTTTTAAGTCCTTTTCGATTTTCCGGTACTTCTGCACATCTTCCAGTGCCTTTACAGCTACTTTACATGCCTGAATTTCCTTTTTGCAATTCTCTAAATTGTTGTAATACTCGCCAAGGCTCTTTCTTTTAGCCGCAAATACCTTTGGCATTATTAACATCAACTCCGCCAATGCATTTTTTGACTGCTCCATTGCGTTTTGAATAAAAATTTTTGCTTCATTCTCCGTCATTTCACACCTCCAACAGCTCCTGGTTGTCAACAACTTCTATCTCGCACCGTTTTAAATATTCATCCGTAAGCGGCATTGGCAAGCAAAACGGCTCCATCTTACTTAGTGTGTCTGTCGGAACAACCTCATAATGCCAACCAATAACACAATCAATAACTTCCAGTGTTTCTGCGTTAATCACATTAAATTCTCCAAAAACTGCTTTCACAAGATTTTCTGGGTTTCCGTGGCACATCAAAATATCATTCTCCCAAATCAGCTTGCCGTTCTTGTCCTTAAGTCCGGTACACTGGCAGATAGTGAATGCATCTACAACACAACGACAGAAGAAATCCAAACTATCCTTTGCGTAGAAATAATAACTTTCGTTGCCCTTTTCCGTGCAAAATGGGTATGACAGATATCCTTCCACCCATTCGCCATTATCAATCCGCTTGCCGCGGTATAAAAATCTATTCTCCATGCTCTCTCCTATTCTGCTTCTAACTGGAGCCAATTCAACCATTCGCCACAATCCTCACAATCTGGATAGTCGGGATTCGCCCACTGATAATCTTCTTTTACTTCTTTAAGAAGCCCTGCTAATTCCTCGTCCGTCATGCTCCGGATCCGGTCTGCGTTGGTCTGTGGCTTCTTCTTGTCTCTGAGAAATACCCCGACAATCTCTAAATCTCTGTCCATAACAGTCAAATGCTCTTTGGCATCTGCTTTCGTATAGACTATCAAAGGCTGCTGTCTTCCAGCTTTTCTCGCTCTCAGCACTTCGTATATACCTTTTGGTTTCTCGATTTCCCATCCATCTGCAACAAGCCAGCTCTGGAAATCTTCGAGTGAATTTTTGTGTAACGTGTATCTATTGGCCATGTCTACTCCTCACTTTCTGCCAGTTTTGCACATTCCCAATTGGTCATGCGTGTACCATCGCTCCAAGAAGTTCTACCCGCGTCCCACGCATACACAACACCATTTTCAAACTTAGCGAAATATCTACGACTAAAACAAGCATCGTTGCTACCTTTGACCAAAATCGGTGTATCCACCGGCACCTTGCTCCAATCGACTTGTGGTTCAACATATTCACTGTTTGCCCAATGTTTAAAACGTTTAGTACAGTTACCGCGTAAAACGCACGTATCGCATGGTGTTCCAGTGCATCTTCTCGGCTTTCCATCAACAACAGCCACGTCTTCCCCATCACACACAATGTCTAAAATCTCTGTTGCAAATTTCTCCCTATTCAGCATTTTTCCTGCTCCTCTCCGCAAATCCTAAGAAATGCTATTATCTCCTCATGTTCCTTCGCCAGCGGCGCTATCTGCTTCTCTAACGGCGCCATCTGCTTTTCCAGTTCATCCACCCGCGCCAGCAGAATTGTTGATACCGCTTTCGGAACAATTACCCTTACCGGCTTCTGCGGTGCTTTCATCTCTCCGTGTTTCACAAGTATCTTGATAACTCCTTCCCTGTCCATGCCGTAGTTCTGGTCAGCTATGATATCTATCTGCTTTTCCTTGTCCTTCGCCAATCTATATTCCCGGCAAATCTCTCCCTCTGTCATTCTCCATCTCCCTCAGTTGTTTCAATTTCTCCATGTACTGAAGCTGATACGGTTTCTCGCGGAAGCGTTTCAATGCTTCCGGGTCCGGATGCTTCGGCTGCCGCAACTCACGCTCCCTGATTTCATTCAAGGCATTGCGGCGCGTCTTACTGTCTCTGTGCATAAACATCATCCTTTCTCTGCCCCTAGCAGTGCCCGCTCCATAGCGGCGTAGTCATACTGGCGCTGGTCAAAGTTAGCGAAACTGTTTTTCTTTCCCTGCGGCTTATCTGCTCGCGCACTATTTTGCGACCTTGATAACCAGGAATTTAAAAACCTTTTTGCACCGTTTCGCGTTTTCCTGTTCTTAGGATTGGACAAGCACCATGCTTCGATATTCCTCAGTTCCTGCCTAACGTCAATCCCCGGATAGAGCTGCTGGTATACAACCACGTCGTTCTCCGACACTGCGTATTCTGTGGAATCGTTCAAGAGGAATTTTCCGGCACAAGGCGATTCATCGTCCGGTGCAAAACTCTGTTTTTCTTTGTCTTTTACTTTCTCTTTTTCTTTATCTTTCTCTTTAGGTTCGTGTTTGGTTTCGGTTTGGTTATCGTTTGGTTCTGCTTCGGTTTCGGTTTGGTTACTGTTTGGTTTTCTTCCGCCCTTAGAACCGTTCTCATAGCGCTTGTTATTTTTATCTATCTGGGGCTTTGCCATGATAAAAATCGCTTTCGCCACCCCAGACGCTTCTATTTCCGTGCCGTTAAGTCCATACTCCATAATTGCTTCCACGGACTTCTTGAAATCTTCCGGCGGTAAATCCTTCACGGCTTCATAGAAACTTCTATAGAAAACTATTCCGTCTCTCAATCCGCCATCACCCCGTTTCCAAGTCCTTAAGTAAGTCTTTCAGCTTCATTTCTGCCTGCTCCGGTGTAAGCTCCGTAATGATTATTTCAATCCGCGGGTTGTCCTTATCCACCAACGTGTCAAAATAGAAATGCGGAATGTACTTCTGACCATCATCCTTAATCACCCACGCCTTTTTCAGGCTGTCCTGCACAAACTTAGATGCACAGGACAGGATATTGTCATTATCGCGGCGCCTATCCTTTTCATAAAACTGATAGTAAATCAAAACCGGATCTGTAATATGTACTCCACGAAGCTGCTGTCTAATGTGATAGATAATTTCATCTTCACTTTTTCTTTTCATCTGTCCGCCCTTTTTAGGGTTTGTCCGGTTGGCGGCGGTATACTCGTTCAGACCATCCAGCCGCCCCGGAATCATCAGCTTATACTCCATCCGTATCACCATCCAACCGCATCTGTGCATTACAGTCATTAATCTGCTCTGCCAGGAATGTAGGAAGCGTATAACAATCTACGAAATCATGTGCATCTGCAAGGTCCTTACGTTTCAAGGCTTTATAACTTTTTGCCTTTCCTTCCGCATCGTAGATGCCAAATTCACGTTTTAACTGGTTGTAGATATCACTGAACACCTTTTTATGTATTTTGCTGTCTCTGTACGCTTCTGATTTCTTGCCGCCCAGCATTTCTATTGCTTTGCGTTTAACGTGGGCTGATAACTCGTCCGATTCGGCACCGAACAGTGGCATATCGTTTTCAATGTGGTCAATCCGGTGTTCCACCTTGGTCACACGCTTATCTACAATCAGTGTTGCTTTCAGCTCCGGTGACATTCCATCCAGCAAGTTGCTATGGTCAAAATAGGAATCAACCAGGCGGTCATATACTTCCCACGCGGTATCTGTATTTAAAGATTTTGCATGGAGAAAAGCACCCTTCTTTGTCCAGAGATAAATTGCTTTTGCCCTTGTAAATGAAGAAAAATCATTTTGATTTTTCTTGATAAACTCGGCTTTTTCATCCCCGGTTAAGCATACAAAATGTTTTCCCTCAACATATCTGTCTTTGTTACGATTAAAATTATTGGTGATTACCTGCACATCAGTTCCGTATGCCTCCGCAAGCTGCTGTGTTGTCAGTACCCTCATGTCGCTATATTCTGTAATTTGTAATTCTTTCAATCTTTTCTCCCTTCCCCTCCCGGAACCACCCGGGAGGTAACATGGCTTTCAATCTGTGATATATTATGAAATCCGCATGATAGTTTCTTTTGCCTGTGGGCAGGTGTTTCAACCCTATAAATAACTTTTTCCATATCTCTTCCGGAATGCATCCCTGGCATCATCCTCGCTCACATCTTCATGTTCTACGATATAATGTTTTTCCCACGCAAGCTGACCGATGATGTGCATCAGCACACTCATTTCCTTATTACAGTGCACGCTCATGTTTCCTTCATGATGCTCATAGGATAACGGCACCCACAGACCATCTTCGTCCGATAACCGGCGGTTCGCTGTTCCCTCAAAGATATGATGTCTGTGCACGTTCGGCGTGCCGTCGATTATGTCATACCCGGCATACCTCATATCAACAACGATAGAATCTTTCATCTACACCTCCCCAATCAATTCACTGGACCAGATAGGATTCTGCAACACCTTCGTATGTTTACAGTAATCGCAATGTTCGCAGCGCAGTGGGTTTACCTCTCCTGCCTTTAATGTAAGGATGCTCGGCACATTATGCTCAACCTCTGTAAGTGCTTCATCCAAAAGGCTCTGCTCTACCGCAATGACCTGTATATCAGCTTCCTTTTCCTTTGACACGGCAGCGATAAAGAATGGAAGTTTCTTTCCAGTGTTAAGCTCCACAACCTTCTGATATACCGCTCCCTGAATGTAATAGCCCCATTCTGCCAGGAAATTCAAATGTCCGGTATCTGGATGGTAAAACTCTTTTGTGATGCTCTGGCAAGTCTTCAAGTCCACAATGCATTTACCCGGATGATAACTGTCAATCTTGATTTTCCATTTTGCACCGAACATATCCGCTGTCATAATGACCTGCTTCTCTCCGCTCATATACTGCATAAACAGCGCATCACGTTCACATCTATTAATCATTTCATTGGCTTTTATATACTTAGCCATAAGCGTTCCATCTTTCTTAAACATACAAGGGTGCTGCGCTTTGAATAAATCAAGCGTCCCCTCGAAATGTGCATCTACATAGGAACCCACCATAAGAGCGTCTGAATCTTCCATATCCTCCACCCATGTACCGTTTAACTTTGCAAGGGCATATTCTTCACACCCCGGCTTGCCGTATGTACCCATGAAGTCCTTATACTGGCTGACAGATAAATACTCCTCGTTGGCTTCATGGCTGTAATAATTTTCACTCGTCAATAACATTGTCAAATACCTCCGATGCTTCTTTCATAGTCTGTGAATCTGCAAATGGGTCCGGTACTGCTGACACAGGCGCTTTTGTAATATCTTCCGCCTCTCCCTCAACTGAACAACCCATTAAGGAATTTGGAATATATACCTTTGCAAAAAATGCAGCAGCACGATAGGCAAGCATAAGTTCTGGCATTGTTTGCCATTTTGATGTTTCATTTCCATACTTATCTTTCTTTGAATACCATTTCTCTTCCTTTGCCATTTTAATAGTTACTTCTGCTCCATGAATTTCTTCACCATCCTCTTTCCGAATAGCACTGATATAGCATCCCCAGCTGTCTGTATTTCTTTCTCCTATATAGACTGGCTTTACACTTTTAAATATTGGAGACGCTTTGATCATTGACATACACGCCTGTCCACTCCATGAAGGCTTTCCTTTTACAACATACAAATTCTGCATCACAAACATAGGGGAAACATTCATTCTGTTTGCCATATCACATGCAATTGTGCAATCCATCGGTTTTCCCTGATATGCCTGTGGCACAAGAGAAGATGATGCAAACATTTTCCCAATATTAAATAAACTCTGAAATGCTTCCGGATCAGAAAAAACATTTGTTGATAACTGGCTGCTCTGCTCCGCTGTCATAATCTCTGTGTTTTCCATATTCCATCCTCCTACAGCTCAACTACTGTCATATCTTCATCATCCGTTGTTCTGGTAGCGATAAACTGCAATCCCTTTTCCTTACATTTTCTATAGAGCTTTTCCCTCAAGTCGGTTGCCAGTTTCTCTACTCCATCAATCAAAATGATGTTCAATCCGTTTGGATTCTGCAGCGCAACATCAATGCATAAATCCAGCTTTTCACCCTCTGAAAGGTTGCTTACCGGAAGTCCGTTAATCAGTGGAATGCCATTTTCTACTGTCAGACCGTCAATCGGAATCGTGCAGTTCGCAAGAATTTCTCCCGGAAGAGTTCTGGCTTTCTCAATCTTATCTGTAAGCTGCTGTGATTCATTCTGCATTTCTGCAATTTCTTCCTGATGCCGGAGCATCCGTTTATATTCGTTGATATGAGACTGCATATTTTCAATCTCCCGCGCCTGTTCCTGCAATGCCGTTACGTCTCCCGGCTCCTTATCCATGTATTCCACATATTCAGCAACCTCGGCGTCATACTTCGCCACGTTTGCCTTATAAGTCTGCTCAATCACTTCCAGCTTGTCCTGCTTCTTAGATGCAAGCTGTTCTTTCTCTTTCTGGTACTCCCGAATCTGCTCTTCTAACGATGCAATTGATTTTTCAATCTGGTTCGCGCGGTTGGCAATTTCACGCTCAAGTGCAGTAATGTCGATTTCACGGTCAGCATCAAATTTTCTAATCTTGCTCTCACGGCTGTCTCTCAACATTTTTGCTCTTTCGATAAGCTGATTTTCTTTCTGAATCCGCTCAATCTGACGGTAAATATCTCCAACACTGGCATTTTCCCACTTTTCAACGTCATATCCAGGCGGGATGCTTGCAGCAAGTTCCTCGACAAATGCTTTCTTGTTGCGAATATCGCGGTCAATATTCCTACGATTCTGGTAATAATCCCCGTTTTCTGCCTGAATATCATTCAGCACGCAGAGAATGTTCTGGTCATAGGAGACCCATGCCGGAATCTCTCCGAACCATTCCTTGATTTTGCTCATATCCCACGGATACTCAATCATGTCAAGAATAATGGCATTCTGCTGCTTCTTATCCATGTTCATGAACTCGATAGGGTTCAACTGCAACGGTGTAAAAAGTTCTCGAAGAAATGCCTCCGGACTTCCTACTTCTAAGCCATTTCTCTTTACAGACTTATAATCTGCCTTGTTTGTCCGAGCCTTGCGGTCAATGGAAAGCCCTGTATCAGTTTCAACAATGATTTCTCCCTCTGTCTCGCCGTTATGTACAATATATTCCCGGTTACTCTTATTCGTCAGCGCGTACTTGATGGCATCCAACACGGAACTTTTACCGGTTCCATTCTTCCCAGAAAGCTCTACCGACCTGCCATCTGCCTCATATTCCTTGATTCCATAAAGATTTTTGATTTTGATTTTTGTAATATTCACTTTAAAAATTCCTCCATTTCCATCTGTTTATAGTCCGTTGACCGAATCATCCGGTCTAACATTTCCCTGCGGCGCCGCTGTTCTGTCTCACCAGATACGCAGTCCTCACACATACCGTTTTGACCTTCTCCGGCGTCCATCGGATGTCCGCATGTTTTACATTTTCTAAAAAACATCTGTCTCACACTTTCCAAAATATTGCTTTTGTGTTACAATAAACGCAGAAATACTATGTATTTCCACTTGCAATAGCACCTGGCTCGCCAAAGTTCAGGGTGCTATTTTTTTTGCTTCTGTAATCGTCACGATTGTTCCAACCTCATTCCCATTTACCTGGAAACTGAATCCATTTTCCGTTGCCTGCTCTACCTCACCGGCAAGGTATAAACCAACCCGAATCAGTGCTGAGAAGTCTGTTAAGGTTGTCCTGTTCTTGACTTTGATGCTTCCCAATGTTCTCACCTCCCTCCTATACCGCATCTTCCTTTCCGAGAAACCTGTCCAGCTTCGGACGGAATATCAAATACTCACGCTTACCACCCACTTTCTTTGGTGGAACAACTCTACCCAAATCCCAATCCTTAGCCGCCATCCTTCTTCTGAGATATTCTGGATGACATCCGATTTCTTCTGCCGCATCCGCAACATCTACTCGCTGACAGTTCTCACTTTTCTCTTTTAATCTTCCCGTGGTGCTCACTCCCTTCCGTCTGCGATATTCTGCATACTCCACAATAATGTCTGTAAAGCATTTTTCTCTTCCAGTGCGGTTTTGTACTCCTCACTGTCTTTTTCAAGCTCCGTCAGCTTTCCGTCATACTCTCCGATAACTTTTTCCAGCACTGTCATTGCCATGGCTCTCGCAACTCCACCTAATTTGACCATTCTCTCACCTTCTTTCTCTTATTCTTCACTTGTGGTATAATCTCCTTGCAGGACGTTGCCGCGTCCGAGTATTATGAAAGGAGATATGCTTATGTCTGATATTTACAATCAATTAGCCATTTTGTATCTTCAAAACCAAGATATAAAATCCTTATCGCCTGCAGAACTTTATGAGCAATACCGCAAAGTTCTTAACGAGATAACCCAAGAAGCCAAGAAGTATAAAACTGGAACAACTGTACTTAAATAACTCCTTACTTATCTTGGCTACTGCTTGTGAATTTTGGGATAATTCACCAGGCACACAATTTTTTGACTCCTCTATCAGTAGCTCCATCTGCTGACGGAGGAGTTCTCTTTCAGATTTTCTTCTCACCCTTCTCATCTCCCTTCTTAAACAGTTCGTTTGCATCAACACTTAAAGCTGTAGCAATTCTTAAGATATCAATATCCTTGATAACCTTCCGCCCGTTCATCATTGCGCTGAACTGCTGTTCTGAATATCCGGCTTTCTTTGCCACTGCACTTTGCTTTAAGCACCTGTCCTTGATAATTCCTTTTACATTTGGTGCTACAATAGAATTCAAGTTTTCACTCCCTTTCTTCAAGTTTCTTTAGTTCTGCTTTAGAATAACTCAAGATTATTTAGTTGTCAATATGTTTTTCTAAATTTTCTTGAGTTTTTATATTGATATTTGAATATTTCTGATGTATAGTGGATTTACAAGGAGGTCAATCATATGGGTATTGGATATAGAATAAAAGAAGCTAGAGAACAATTAGGATTGACACAAACAGAATTAGGGCAGAAAGTCGGCGTAACAGGTTCTGCAATTACCAATTATGAAAAAGAAACCAGTCACCCTAAAGAACAAATCATTTATAAGTTAATGGAAACTCTTGGCGTAGATGCAAATTACCTATTTCAAGATTGTATGCGCATCCCTCCAAAGAACAACGACATAAACTTATCTGAATATGAGCACATAAAAAAATACCGTGCCCTCGACGACCACGGCAAAGAAATGGTAGATTTCACACTGGAAAAGGAATATGAACGCTCTGTAGCAGAAAAGAAGATGTCTGACAAAGTTATTCCTATGATGGTTAAAGAAACTGCTGATTATGGAGCTAATGCAGCACATCCAATCGACCATTCTTCTATTGAGGACAAAGTATTTGACGAAGATATTATGAATAGTGAGGACTTCTAGTCCTTATTATTGGACACCTAATATGCTATCATTGTAAGGGGAGGCGATAATTTGACTACATACGATGATTTGTTAATTGAAGCAGACAGTAACAATTTAATCACAAAAGAAAAGCCCCTTCGCGGAAATAAGGGACGCATAAAGGGAAACAGAATCGCAATAAAGAAGGATTTAACGGAAACAGAAAAAAAGTGCGTTTTGGCAGAAGAACTTGGACACCACTACACCGCCGTGGGCGATATCCTTGACCAATCCTCCGCAGAGAACCGAAAGCAGGAAATGCGCGGCAGAATCGTGGCATATAACAAATTAGTGGGTTTACGCGGCATTGTGGATGCCTACTTGCACCACTGCCAAAACTTATCAGAAGCGGCAGAATACCTTGGCGTAACCGAGGAGTTTTTAAGTGATAGCATAACGTACTACAAAAATAAATATGGCATTTTTGCCACTGTTGATAATTACACGGTTGTTTTTGAACCGACTATTGCCGTCATTGAATTAATATAATCGTAGTATTCCATTTGTTCGACACATGTGTTAGAGTAATTGTGATACGTTACGCATTATAAAATCAAAGGAGATTATATGTAACGTTCTGAAATAGAAATAAATTGAAAGAAATGGCAAAAATACAAATTAAAGCAATTACTTTCAATAAAAAAAACGTCTCTTATCGAACTGACGTTTGATTATTGGAGGTACATATGATAATAAAGAGCGTACATATAGATAACTTCAGAGCATTAAACAATGTAGACTTTGAATTAGGTTCAAAATTAACCGCAATCGTTGGGCATAATGGTACAATGAAAACCACTGTTTTAGGAATATTAGGACAGACTTTCTCTATTAGTTCCGGTCATCCCATGTTCGGAGAAAGCTCTATTGATGGATATAAATATCGTTCACAATTTGCCGAAAAGTTTAAATTATCAGAAAAAGATATTCCTGGAACACATAAATGGCGTTTAAACCTTTATCCAGGAATATATAAAAAGGACTACTTTGAAGCCCATAGTATATATAGAGACAAGAGTGATCCTATTCCCAGATTCTGGTCAACTGAAGGAAAGGGTTCCGGTACAGGTTACCCTCAAGTTCCTGTATATTACCTTAGCTTAAAAAGAGTATCACCTATCGGAGAAGAAGAAAAATTTGAATACCTAGACCAACTAACGCCCGAAGAACAACGCTTTTTATCATTGGAATACAAAGATATTATGTCTGAAGTATCAGACAACATCACCGTCGATACCATTCATTCGGACAAAAAATATACTGCATCTATCCATTCGCCAGAATATGACGCTCTAGCAATTTCTGCGGGTCAAGATAATTTAGGTAAAATATTGATATCCATTTTATCTTTTAAACGACTAATGGACAAATATCCTAATGATTATAAAGGTGGAATTTTACTGATTGATGAAATTGAATCAACTTTTCATTCACTGGCTCAAACACGACTTATTAAGAGACTTTATAAATATGCCAGTAAATATAAAATACAATTTATTTTTACCACACACTCTCCATCTATCATAAAAGCAACCTTTTTCGATAATTATAATACAAATGAAGCTAAATTAGTATATTTAAAGAAAGAGGGAAAATTAGTGACAACAAAAAATGTGGCTTCTATTGATGATGTCATCTTAGAACTGTCTGGCACAGTTAAAGATATTCCTCAATCAGAAGTCAAAATCTCTGTTTTTACTGAAGATGATGTGGCACAGTCATTTGTCAAATCCTTGTTAAATGGTGGATATAAAAAGCAACTTTCATTTAACCCATGTTCTATTGGTGCAGAATCGTACTTAGAATTATTGCGTGTTAAGCTTAAACCTATATCTGAAAGTATCTTAATTCTTGATGGAGATAAAAATAGAGATAATATTTTGCGGAAA
>ENA-UOJA01000222-UOJA01000222.1-human-gut-metagenome-genome-assembly--contig:-C19-NODE-222-length-58761-cov-456.666474_pt1 | contig 58761 bp, 39 predicted proteins | sample MGYA00242337_ERZ723884 | MGnify/ENA metagenome assembly ERZ723884
AACTTATTCGTGAATTATTCATATTTATAAAATTAATTTTGAACAGTTACTTATCTTCATAATCTCTTTGTTTTATTACATTTTTTATATATAGTAAGCGCCGCATCCGTTTACAGATAGCAGCGCCGTCGTTTATAGATGGCGCTGCCGATGCAGGCTGCGATTGCTTAGTAGGCGCTGCCCTGCATCATTCGCGCGAAGAAGTCGAAGTTCTCCTTCACCACCTTGCGACCTTCCTCCTCACCGCCGAAGCAGTTGATGCGAGCCTCGGGCAGCATGTCGTGAGCGTTGAGGTAGCGCAGCATGTCGCCCGGCAGCATGAAGATATTGCCGAAGGTATGCGCCTTGGCGTACTCGGCATCGTAGAGCGGGTTGCGCGGGTCGCAGATGAGTCGCGCCACGTTGGGGAAGTAGACCACGTTGAAGTCAGACTCGCGCACGAACACGGTGAAGTCCACCTCGTCCTGCGGCAGTGTGAGCTGCGACACGGCACGCTTCGACAGTCCTACACGCTCGATGAGGAACAGGCGCAGCATGTCGGCGTTGTTGAAGTAGAACAACGGCGAACCGCTGTTCTGCTCTATCAGCTTGCTGCGCTTTTCGAGACAGAGCGTGGTGTTATGCTTGCGCTGAGCCTTCTCGGCGTCGAAAGCCTCGGTGTTGTTCGACCATGAAGCCTGCGAACCGAGGTAGAACTCGCCGCCGTACTCCACGAAGAACGCCATAGCCGACTTGCTGTCATAGCACTCCGTCTGCGGGTGAGACATGGTGAGGTCGGTCAGCGTGAACTTATCGCCGCGCAGCGACTCGAACGTCATGCTCTCGCCCTTCTTCGAGTCGACGATGCGATAGAAATCGAACGGCAGGTAGCGCTGCGAAGCAATCTTGTCGGCAGCCTCAGCGTTGCCGTTGTTGCGCACGATGCGAGCCAGCCAGTCCTGCGGACGCATAGCCAGCGGCTGCAGACGGCTCTCGAACATGGCGATGCTCTCAGCCACGTTCATGGCGATAGGCGGCGGACAGTTGAGCGACTGCGAGAGGCGCTGTGCCTGTTGGCGTATGAGCATCGGCGCATTCTCGTTGCACGACGCATAGCAAGCGTAGAAAGACCACTTCATGAGGTCGAGCTGCGCGTAGAAGTTCTCTGCGAACTCAGCCTTCTCGAAGAACTCCTTCAGCTCCTCGTTCACAGGCATATCCTCGAAGCGCTTGTCCATCAGCGAGCACGCCGTGCGTGCAGCCGCCTCAAGCGCCGGCGTGTCGGGCGACACCACAGCCGACGGCTCGGTGCGTGTCATGAGCAGCCAGATGAGGAAACGTATGTCCTCCACGTTCGGCTCGTTGCGATAATAGTTCTGCATGTCTACGTCGTAGAACGGCAACTGACGTCCGTACAGTTCCTGGAAGGTGTCGGTAAGGGCGTTCCAGATGCCCAGATCCGAAATCATATCCTCGTAATACATCGTGAGCACGATAGCGAGCTCACGCAGATTGTCGCCTTTGAATTCTTGAATGTTCAGTTTCTCCATAAGCTCTGCCAGGTCTGAGGCAAAGCGTGCGTATGCAGCATCGGTCGTTCCCTTCAAGAAAAGCGGGTGACGACGCGCGATGTCCATAGCCGGAATGCGAATTTTTGTCATATTATTTGGTTTTAAGTTATTTTTTCTTTCTTTTTTAAGGCAGCGCTTAAGCCGAACTAAGGCAGCGTCTAAGCCTTTCTAAGCCTCTTTAGGCCTTCCTAAGCCTTTGTCAGCTAAGCCTCTTTAAGCCTTTCTAAGCCTTTGCCAACTAAGCCGAGCTAAGGCCCTTTAGGCCTTCTAAGCCGTTGTTGGCTAAGCCCTCCCCGACGGGGAGGGTTGGGAGGGGCTACCCGAACAGCTCCCTCAGCACTGCGAGCGATTTCATCTCGGGGAAGTCGGGCAGGTGCAGCCTATAGTAAGCCAGCAGTACATCTACGCAGCGATTGCGTTCCTCGCGCGTGAGGCGCAGCAGGCGCATCGTTGCATAGTTGAGGCGCAGCAGCAGACCAATCTTCTCAGCCTCGTGCGGAGGCAGGAAGTCGGCGTGCGGAGGCGCCGCATAGACAAAACAACCCTCGCGCATGTCGAAGCAGCAACCGCCGGCATAGTCCTCCACGTTAGGATAGAAGCCGATGAAGCGCGTGAGGTGCAACATATATATAATGTGGAAATTGGCGAAACTGCCCTCACAGGCGTCAAGCCATCGCACGCTGTTCTCTACGAAAGCATATAGCGCAGGGTCAGCCTGCTCCGATCGCGTTACGTATATGGTGAACTCAGCCACGAACAGGGCTATCGAGAGTTTCGCCATATCGAACGGCAGAGAGCGGAACGGAAACGCCACAGCAGCCGAACGCAACTTGTGCAGACGCTGCGTAGCACGGTAGTCGAACTCGATGTCGAGAATGGTGAGCGGCTGGAAATACTGCTTCTTAATGCCGCTGCGCCCCTGACGCGGAATACGCTGTATGAAAGAGAGGCGTCCGCGCCCCTCGGTATACATGTCAACAATCATTTGCGACTCGCCGTATTTCAATGAGTTAAGCACTATTGCGCGCGTTTTTTCCAACATTTTCTGATTGTTTTAGTCTATTTAAGGGCAAAATTAATGAAAAAAGCACGATTTAAAGAAAAAAGAACAAAGAAAATTTGGTGGGTTTAAAATAAAGCAGTACCTTTGCATCCGCAAAAATGCAAGTAGTGTTGGTCCCTTCGTCTATCGGTTAGGACGAGAGATTTTCATTCTCTAAAGAGGAGTTCGACTCTCCTAGGGACTACAATAAAAAAATAAAAAACTGAAAAAACAAGATGGCAAACCACAAATCATCACTTAAGAGAATCCGTCAGGACAAGGTTAAGGCTTTGCACAACAGATACTACGCAAAGACTATGCGTAATGCAGTTCGCAAGCTGCGCGCAATGACGGACAAGGAAGAGGCTGTAAAGCTCTATCCTTCTGTTCAGAAAATGCTGGACAAGTTGGCAAAGACTAACATTATCCACAAGAACAAAGCTGCAAACTTGAAGTCAAGTTTGTGTCTGCATATCAGCAAGCTCGGCTAAGAGTGTGCTGACAGAGCCCCATACAAGGTCATACTTCTAACGAAGTGTGACCTTTTTTTTGTTTACGTCCGCAAGCACACCGCAAGCAACTGAAAAACAAGCAGAAACTAATTGGTTTCGGCGCACATTTTTAAGCATTAATATTTCCGTAAGTCACGGAAAATTAGTACTTTTGTAGTCCAAACATAGATAATCGAAAATGGCAGAAATACAAAACACCGAGAACAATTACTCGGCAAGTAACATACAAGTTCTTGAAGGACTTGAGGCCGTGCGCAAGCGCCCGGCAATGTACATCGGCGACATCAGCGAAAAGGGTCTGCACCACCTCGTGAACGAGACCGTTGACAACTCCATCGACGAGGCAATGGCAGGCTACTGCACCGATATCGAGGTGACAATCAACGAAGACGAATCGATAACCGTTCAGGACAACGGTCGTGGTATCCCGGTAGACATGCACGCCAAGCTGCACAAGTCGGCTCTGGAGGTCGTAATGACCGTGCTCCACGCCGGCGGCAAGTTCGACAAGGGATCATACAAAGTCAGCGGCGGTCTGCACGGCGTGGGCGTGAGCTGCGTCAACGCGCTCTCAACACGCATGAAGTCGCAGGTGTTCCGCGACGGAAAGATATACCAGCAGGAGTACGAGAAGGGCAAGCCGCTCTACCCCGTGAAGGTAGTAGGCGAGACCGACCTGCGAGGCACACGCCAGCAGTTCTGGCCCGACCCCACCATATTCACCACCACCCACTACCAGTGGGACATCATAGCACGCCGCATGCGCGAACTTGCGTTCCTCAACGCTGGCATCCGCATCACCCTGCGCGATATGCGCCCGGACGAAGAGGGCAAGACACGCGAGGAAGTGTTCCACGCTAAGGACGGACTCAAGGAGTTCGTGCGCTACGTCGACCGCCACCGCACACATCTCTTCGACGACGTAATCTATCTCAAGACCGAGAAGCAGGGCATACCTATCGAAGTAGCTGTTATGTACAACACCGACTACTCGGAGAACATCCACTCGTACGTAAACAACATCAACACCATAGAGGGCGGCACACACCTCACCGGTTTCCGCGCAGCTCTCACACGCACGCTGAAGGCTTACGCCGACAACGACCCGGCTATCTCCAAGCAGATAGAGAAGGCGAAGATAGAAATCGCAGGCGAGGACTTCCGCGAGGGCCTCACAGCCGTAATCTCTATCAAGGTGGCAGAGCCGCAGTTCGAGGGTCAGACAAAGACCAAGCTCGGCAACAGCGAGGTGGCAGGCGCCGTTCAGCAGGCTGTAGGCGAGGCGCTCTCCAACTATCTTGAGGAGAACCCGAAGGAGGCAAAGATGATTTGCGACAAGGTGATTCTCGCAGCTACGGCACGTATCGCGGCACGCAAGGCTCGCGAGAGCGTGCAGCGCAAGAACCCGATGACCGGCGGCGGACTTCCCGGCAAGCTCGCCGACTGCTCTAACCGCGACCCGAAGAAGTGTGAGATATTCCTCGTCGAGGGTGACTCTGCGGGCGGCTCGGCAAAGCAGGGACGCGACCGCTACACACAGGCTATCCTGCCGTTGCGCGGCAAGATTCTGAACGTGGAGAAGGTGATGTGGCACAAGGTGTTCGAGTCGGAGTCGGTAATGAACATCATCCAGAGCATCGGCGTACGCTTCGGCGTAGAGGGTGAGGACGACAAGGAGGCGAACATCGACAAGCTGCGCTACGACAAGATTATCATCATGACCGATGCCGACGTCGATGGCTCGCACATCGACACGCTCATCATGACACTCTTCTACCGCTTCATGCCGAAGATTATTCAGGAGGGACACCTCTACATCGCCAACCCGCCGCTCTACCTCTGCACCTACAAGAACAAGGTGAAGGAGTACTGCTACACCGAGCAGCAGCGCCAGGCTTTCCTCGACAAGTACGCAGGTGGCGTAGACGACGGCAAGTCGATACACACACAGCGCTACAAAGGTCTCGGCGAGATGAATGCAGAACAGCTTTGGGAGACCACAATGGACCCGAAGACTCGTCTGCTGCGCCAGGTGACTATCGAGAACGCTGCTGAGGCAGACGAAATCTTCTCGATGCTCATGGGCGACGACGTAGAACCGCGCCGCAAGTTCATCGAGGAACACGCAACATACGCTAACATTGACGCTTAAACACGTTAAGACACATAAAGGCTTGTACCATGAATCTTCAAGGAGTTTCGGGTACAAGCCTTTCCTTTTGTACAACAAGTAGCAGAGGTCTCCGGCCTCTGCAACACCCAACAAGACACATAAATGCTCCGCTTACTACATATCCTCATACTCTTCATCGCTTCAGCCGCCACAGCCGCAGCCTCAACAGCAACGGCAGGCGACTTCTACTGCCGTTGGCTGTCGCACCCGACGCCCGACGACACGTCGCACGTGTGGTTCAGCCGCACCATTGTGACGAGCGAGAAAGATATGCCGCGCGCTGCCTATATACGCGTCGCCACGACGGGCCGCTTCGTGCTCTACGTGAACGGGCGCAACGTGTCGACGGCGCTCTTCACGCCCGACCGACAGAAGGGCGACACCGCCGTAGCGGCGATAGCCTACGACGTGCAGCGCTTTCTGCGCACCGACACCAACACGATAGCCCTGCTCTACTGCCCTTCGATGCTCACCCGCCGCCAGGTGAGCGTCTGCTTCTACGGCATCGCCGCCGACAGCTCGCACTTCGCCGTAAGCGGAACCGACCGACCCTGCTTCGCCCTCAACGGCAACGCCGGCTGGCTCTGCCGACATGCCGACACGTGGCAGACGCACGACGGCGGCGAAGCGATGAACCGCAATCTATATCCGTACCGATGGACGGATGCCAATCAGCCGTTGGCGATGTGGCAGGCTGTGGAAGAAACCTCAACATCTCAACATCTCACCACAACACCATCTCACCACCCCACCACCCCAACCCAACACCACCCCAACCCAACACCACCCCAACATATCTCAACATCTCACCATCTCAACACCATCAACACCCTCTCCTCCGAAGACATCTGCGGCTACAATCCGCTTCGCATCAATCCGCTCGTAGACAACGCCGCCCGCATCAGCCGCATATACACACCGCTCCTCACCGAGCAGAGCGGAGACACGCTCACGGTGCACCTCGGGCCCAACCGGCGCCACCTCATACGCGTCACCCTGCGAGACTGTCGCCGCGGCGAGCGCATCCGCATCGGCAACCTGCTGTACGTCTGCACGGGCGAGATGGACGAGCAAGCCTTCACGCGCTTCTCGCCCACCGACCAGAACACCGTAACCATCAGCGGCGACCGCCACTTCTGCTGCGAACAAGTGCAGGAAGTGGAGAGCATCTGCCTGTAGACAGACGCACCTTTACGCGTTCGTCGCTGCCGGAAGCACGATTACCGCGTAGAGAAAATCGCATTACCACATATCGGTAACATCATTACCGCGCATCGGTAACACCGTTACCAGCAGGCGGTAACAACCCTTGTTTTAAGCTTCATTCCAATAAAGCGCAATATAATAAAACATAATTTTCCATATATAATAAGGTGTATATAGAAAAATATGCTTACTTTTGCGCCCAAATTAAAGATACAGATATAAAATGCAAGAAAACTTAGTTATCGTCGAGAGCCCTGCAAAGGCAAAGACAATTGAGAAATTCTTGGGCGACGACTTTAAGGTGATGTCGTCATACGGTCATATCCGCGACCTGAAGAAGAAAGAACTCAGCATAGACAAAGAAACGCTGCAACCAGCCTACGTCATACCGAAGGACAAGGAAGAACTTGTGAAGCGCCTGCGCGAAAGCGCCAAGAAAGCCGACAAGGTGTGGCTCGCATCCGATGAGGACCGCGAAGGAGAAGCCATCTCGTGGCACCTTTGCGAAGTGCTCGGACTGGACGAGGCGTCTACCAACCGCATCGTATTCCACGAAATCACGAAGCCGGCGATTCTCGCCGCTATCGAGAACCCGCGCCATCTGGACATGAACCTCGTGAACGCCCAGCAGGCACGCCGCGTGCTCGACCGCATCGTGGGCTTCAAGCTCTCGCCCGTGCTGTGGCGCAAGGTGAAGCCGGCGCTTTCTGCCGGACGCGTGCAGTCGGTAGCCGTGCGACTCATCGTAGAGCGCGAACGCGAGATTCAGCAGTTCAAGAGCGAGCCCTACTACCGCATCAACGCCATCTTCGCCATCACTAACGCCGACGGATCGCAGTCGGAGGTGAAGACCGAGCTCGACAAGCGCTTCACGACACACGACGACGCAATCGCATTCCTCGAGAAGTGCAAGGACGCCGAGTTCAGCGTAGCCAACGTTACGAAGAAGCCGCTGAAGCGTATGCCCGCTCCGCCGTTCACCACCTCTACGCTGCAGCAGGAAGCAGCCCGCAAGCTGGGCTTCTCTGTGTCGCAGACCATGATGGTGGCGCAGCGCCTGTACGAAAGCGGTCTTATCACATACATGCGTACCGACAGCGTCAACCTCTCAAGCCTGTGCATCGGCGCAGCCAAGGAGGAGATTATCAAGCTCTACGGCGAGGAATACAGCTCGCCGCGCAACTTCCACACCCACTCGAAGGGGGCGCAGGAGGCTCACGAGGCTATCCGCCCGACATACATGGCGAACACATCCATCGAGGGAACAGCGCAGGAGCGCCGACTCTACGACCTTATCTGGAAACGCACAGCAGCAAGCCAGATGGCGGAGGCGCAGATTGAGAAGACTACCGTGAACATTGCATCGTCGAACTTCGACGAACGCTTCATCGCCAACGGCGAAGTAGTGAAGTTCGACGGCTTCATCAAGGTATACCGCGAGTCGACAGACGAAGACGCAGAGCAGCAGGACGAGTTTGCTCACAACCTGCCGCCAATCAAGGAGGGCGACGTGCTCACACGCCGCGAGATTTCGTCGACAGAACGCTACTCGCAAGGCCCAACACGCTACACCGAAGCAAGCCTCGTACACAAGCTGGAGGAACTCGGCATAGGCCGTCCGTCTACATACGCACCGACAATCTCCACAATACAGCAGCGCGAATATGTTGTGAAAGGCGACAAGAAGGGCGAGGAGCGTCCGTACGTCATCGACACCCTGCGCGGTCTGAAGATTACACCGACACGCAAGGTGGAGCTTACCGGCAACGAGAAGGGCAAGCTGCTGCCTACCGACATAGGCATCGTGGTGAACGACTTCCTCATGGAGAACTTCCCTGCCATCATGGACTACAACTTCACGGCAAAGGTAGAGCAGCAGTTCGACCAGATCGCCGACGGCAAGGAGGAGTGGACAGACATGATGAAACACTTCGACCAGGAGTTTGAGCCGACTGTAGACAAGGTGATGAACGCACGCTCGGAGCATAAGGCAGGCGAGCGTCAGCTGGGCATCGACCCCGTAAGCGGACACCCGGTGTTCGTGAAGATAGGCCGCTACGGTCCGGTGGTTCAGATCGGCACAGCCGACGACGACGAGAAGCCGCGCTTCGCACAGATGCCTGCCGACAAGAGCATGGAGACAATAACGCTGGAGGAGGCGCTCGAACTGTTCAAGCTGCCGCGCACCATAGGCGAATACGAGGGCAAGACCGTCACCATAGGCGCCGGACGCTTCGGTCCGTACGTGCTGCACAACAAGAAGTACGTGTCGCTGCCTAAGAACGAAGACCCGATGACCGTAACTCTCGAGACAGCCATCAGCCTCATCGAGGAGAAGCGCAAGGCGGAGGAGCAGCGCCATCTGAAGAAGTTCGACGAAGACCCGAAGCTCGAAGTGCTCAACGGACGCTACGGCCCGTACATAGCCTACGACGGAGCCAACTACCGCATACCGCGCGAACTGCACGAGAAGGCTGCCGAACTCACATACGAGCAGTGCATGGACATCATAAAGAACCCGCCGGCGCCGAAGAAGCGCACCGCTGCCAAGAAGAAGTAGAAGAATGACACGAATCATCCTCATCGGCTATATGGGAGCCGGCAAGACAACCATCGGAAAGGCTCTCGCCAAGGAGCTCGGCGTGACGTTCTACGACCTCGACTGGTATATAGAGACACGCATGCGCCGCACCATAAAGCAGATATTCGACGAGAAGGGCGAAGACGGATTCCGCCGCATCGAGCACAACATGCTGCACGAAGTGGCGGAGTTCGAGAACGTCGTCATCTCGTGCGGCGGCGGCACGCCGTGCTTCTACGACAATATCGACTACATGAACTCGCAGGCGCAGGTGGTATACCTCAAGGCGTCGCCCGAAGTGCTCTACGAACATCTGCAAATGGGACGCCGCGTGCGCCCGCTGCTGCTGGGCAAGTCGCCCGACGAGGTGAGGACATTCATCGTCGAACAGCTCGCCAAGCGCGAGGAGTTCTACTCAAAAGCTAATCATACATTGAACGTCGACTTGCTCGACAATTTCACGAAAATACAAACAACAATAGAAAACCTGAGAAAAATACTCAAGAGATGAAGAAATGGACCATTGACGATTCACGCGAGCTCTACAACATCAACGGTTGGGGCACGTCTTACTTCGGTGTAAACGACAAGGGCGACATGTACGTGACGCCATGCAAAGACAACGTACAGATTGACCTGCGCGACGTGATGGACGAACTGCAGCTGCGCGACGTTACGCCGCCGGTGCTGCTGCGCTTCCCCGACATTCTTGACAACCGCATCGAGAAGACTTCGAGCTGCTTCAAGAAGGCGGCTGAGGAGTACAACTACAAGGGCGAGAACTTCATCGTCTATCCTATCAAAGTGAACCAGATGCAGCCCGTCGTAGAGGAGATTATCTCGCACGGACGCAAGTTCAACCTCGGACTGGAGTGCGGCTCAAAGCCCGAGCTGCACGCCGTGATAGCCGTACAGTGCCAGAGCGACTCTATCATCGTCTGCAACGGCTACAAGGACCAGAGCTACATAGAGCTGGCGCTGCTGGCGCAGAAGATGGGCAAGCGCATATTCATCGTCGTTGAGAAGATGAACGAGATTGGACTCATCGCCGCTGCTGCAAAGAAGCTCGGCGTACGCCCCAATATCGGCATACGCATCAAGCTCGCCTCGTCGGGCTCGGGCAAGTGGCAGGAGAGCGGCGGCGACGCCTCGAAGTTCGGTCTGCGCTCGTCGGAGCTGCTGCAGGCTTTACAGACGCTCGACGAGAAGGGTCTGCACGACTGCGTGCGCCTCATCCACTTCCACATCGGCTCGCAGATTACAAAGATACGCCGCATACAGACAGCCCTGCGCGAGGCTGCAAACTTCTACGTGCAGCTGCACAAGTTAGGCTATAACATCGACTTCGTCGACTGCGGCGGCGGACTCGGCGTCGACTACGACGGCACACGCTCGTCGAGCTCGGAGAGTTCTGTGAACTACTCTATCCAGGAGTACGTGAACGACTGCGTCTACACCTTCGTCGACGCATCGGACAAGAACGAAATACCGCACCCGAACCTCATCACCGAGAGCGGACGCTCGCTGTCGGCTCACCACTCGGTGCTCATCATCGACGTGCTCGAGACAACATCGCTGCCGCAGATGCGCGAAGAGTTCGAACCTACAGAGAACGACCATCAGCTCGTGAAGGACCTCTACGAGATATGGGATAACCTCGTCCCACGCACGATGCTCGAGAACTGGCACGACGCCGAACAGATACGCGACGAGGCGCTCGACCTCTTCTCGCACGGCATCGTCGACCTGCGCACACGCGCCGAGATAGAGAGCATGTACTGGAGCATCTGCCGCGAGGTGAACAGCATGGCTAAGAGCATGAAGCACATGCCCGACGAGCTGCGCGGACTCGACAAGATACTTGCCGACAAGTATTTCTGCAACTTCTCGCTCTTCCAGTCGCTGCCCGACGCTTGGGCTATCGACCAGCTCTTCCCTATCGTGCCCATTCAGCGACTCGACGAGCGCCCTACACGCAACGCTACGCTGCAGGACATCACCTGCGACTCGGACGGCAAGATTGCCAACTTCGTTACCAACCGACAGGCGTCGCACGTGCTGCCCGTACACACTATAAAGAAGAACGAGGAGTACTATCTGGGCGTGTTCCTCGTGGGTGCTTACCAGGAGATATTGGGCGACATGCACAATCTCTTCGGCGACACCAACGCCGTGCACATCTCGGTGAAGGACAACACCTACCACATCGACCAGATATTCGACGGCGAGACCGTTGAGGAGGTGCTCGACTACGTGCAGTACAACCCGAAGAAGCTCGTGCGCCAGCTCGAGATTTGGGTGACAAAGAGCGTCAAGGCGGGCAAGATCTCGCTCGAAGAAGGCAAGGAGTTCCTCAGCAACTATCGCTCTGGTCTCTACGGCTACACTTATCTGGAGTAGAAAAAACAAATAGCACAAATATATGGACAGAACAGAATGTAAAGAACAATTGTCTCCTGTGTTGTTTTGGGATGTAGATATATCACAAACCGACATGGACAAATACCCTTCGTTCTTTGTACAAAGAGTGTTGGAATACGGTAAATGGAGCGATTGGAACATATTGGTAAACTACTACGGAAAAGAAAAGATCGTAAACATCTGTATGAATTTACGGTCTTTAGACCCCGTCTGCCTATCCTATATTTGTGCTATTTCAAATACTAAAAAGGAGGACTATAGATGTTATCGTATTGCACAGTCGAACCCAACACACTGGAACTCTTAAAAGCGTTAATGCAAGAACCTGACTTCTCTAAAATGAGATTGGTAGGCGGAACCGCTTTAGCTTTACAGTATGGTCATCGCAAATCAATAGACTTGGACTTCTTTGGAGACTTGGAATGTGAACAGGAAGATACATTTGCAATACTCTCCAAGTATGGTAAAGTTGAGACAATCAAAGAAACGAAGGCAATAAGAATATATGCCGTTAATGGAATAAAGGTTGACTTCGTGAACTATAGTTGCTATCCGTGGATAGATACCCCAGTTTCAGAAGACGGCATACGACTGGCTTCTACAAAAGACATCGCAGCAATGAAAATAAACGCCATTGAAGGACGAGGAACACGAAAGGATTTTGTGGATGTTTATTTCCTTCTAAAGCACTACACATTGCCCGAACTCCTTGATTTCTACAAAGACAAATACCCCGATCACAGCTTCTTCAGAGCCCTTATGAGCCTGACTTATTATGAGGATGCAGAGATGCAACCGATGCCCAAGATGTTGTGCGACGAATCATGGGAAAACATGAAGAAGACAATAATCGAAGAGGTTAGAAAAATATAAGGAAAATCATCCGCGCCGAACGGCGCAGACATACATAACGACCGATACGAACATACGCAACGACCGACGCGGATGTACGTATCGGTCGTTGCGTATCTGCAAGTCTCAAGCACGGGGCGCTTATTCGCCTAAAGCTGCGAGCACATCCTCTACAATCTGAGCGTCGAGCAGACGGTTGTCGGAGAGCAACTGCTTGACGTCGAAACGGTCGTAGAGACCTTTCTTCACGCCGCATACGAGCACTTTCATATCGGAAGTGCCGTAGTAGGTGGCGATGCGCTCGCCGAATCCGCCGTCCTTGCAGCCGTCTTCGAGCGTCACCACAAGCTGATGGTCGGGCTTCAGCGCATCGAGCGTAGCGGCGTCAACGTCGTTAAGGTAGCGCGGATTGATGAGCGTTGCGTCGATGCCCTTCTCGGCAAGCAGACCGACGACGCTCTCGCCCTTCTGATAGAACGAACCAGCGGCGACTACAGCCACCTTCGAGCCTCTGTGCGCCACCTTGTACTGCGGCTCGCAGGCGTACTCGGCATCAACTTGCTCAGTAGTGTGCACCACTTCGCCCGTCGGAACACGCAGCGCAACGGGCGTCTTCTCCTGCTTTATAGCCCAACGGAGCATGGCGAAATACTCCTCACAGGTAGTGGGCGCAAGATAGACAAGACCGGGGATGCCGCAGAGCATCGGTATGTCGAACAGGCAGATGTGCGTGATGTCGTTCATGGAGCGCACACCGCCGCCCACAACGTTGATGACAGCCGGATTGGCATTGATGCAGAGGTCCTGCGCAATCTGGTCGTACGTGCGCTGGATGAAGGTGCTGTAGACGGTCCACACGGGATGCAGTCCGCCCTTCGCCATGCCCGATATCATTGCTACAGCCTGCTCCTCGGCTATGCCCATGTCTATATGCTGCGAACCCACCTCCTTGCGCTTTGCAGCTGTGAATCCGCCGGCTGCAGGCGTGCCTGCCGTGACGGCAATGAGCGTCGGGTCGAGCTTCATCTCGCGCAGCATCCAGTCGCTGAACAGCACGGCGTAGTCTTCCACAGGCTCTACGTCGGGCATAGAGCCGTCGGCATTGCGCACGGGGCGCGAGCCGTCGTCGAGATTGAAGGGCAGTCCCCAATGCCACGCCTCCTTGTCCTGCACGGCGGGCGCATAGCCATGACCCTTCTCCGTGTGTATGTGCACCACTGTGGGGCGGTCGGTGTCCTTCACGCTGCAGAACACGTCGATGAGCTTCGCTATGTCGTTGCCCTCCTCAAGATACGTGTACTCGAAGCCCCACGCCTTGAACCAGTTGTGCTCACATGTGCCGTTGCTCTCGCGCAGCGCACGCAGATTCTTGTATATTCCGCCGTGGTTCTCGGCGATAGACATCTCATTGTCGTTCACCACGATGATGATGCCTGTGCCCAGCTCCGACGCCTCGTCGAGGCCCTCGAACGCCTCACCGCCCGAGAGCGAGCCGTCGCCGATGACGGCTATGATGTTCTCGTGCGTGCCCTTCACGTCGCGCGCCTTCTGCAGACCGGTGGCAAGGCTAACGGATGTGGAGGTGTGTCCCACCTCGAAGTTGTCGTACTCGGGGCATTCCGACGGCGAAGAGTAGCCCGATATGGCGTTCATGTCGTCGACATCGCCGAGGAAGCCTGCGGCGCGACCTGTAAGCACCTTGTGTGGGTAGCACTGGTGGCTGACGTCGAACACGAACTTGTCCACCGGCGCATTGAACACGTAGTGCAGAGCCACGGTCGCCTCAACGAAGCCGAGGTTCGGACCTACGTGTCCGCCGTGCTTGCTCACGCGGTTGAGCACCGCCCTGCGTGTCTCGTCCGCCACAATGTTAAGCGCCTCTATGTCCAGCCCTTTCAAGTCGGCTGGCGACTTAATCTTTTCTATGTACATGCTTGTTTTATTTTTTATGTTTTACGTTTTTTAGATTGCAAAGTTACGCAAAATGTTCCGAACGGCGCATACCGCCAATACGGCAGAACTTACCAATATTGCGTTTATTCAACCCGACATGCGTTTCCCTCAACGGCAAAGAACTCGTTTCTTGAGAACAACGAAGGGCAATATCAAGCCATCCTGTTGATGTTTTGATATTGCCCTTCGTAGTGCTATATTTGTAGTTTTATAAGTATATGCCGCTTACAGCATTGTTTGCATTCAGCCTGCAAGCGACAGAGTGTTCGGTCATTAGAACTTGATGGTGCGTACAACCTCCTCTTCAGGCTGCTGCTTCACCTGTTTGCGCTCGTCAGATACACGGTGTTGCAGCTCCTTCACCTGCTGCGATGTACGCTTGTATGTCGGAGTGTTCTCAACGGCGAGTATAACCTCCTCGTTGTCGAGGTCCTCAGGCCGGAAGCGGAAGATGTGCGGACGGCTCTTGTACACCGTAGTACCGTTGTCACCGGGGTAGTACTTACCAATACGTATGCCTTGCTCTATCTCCGTTTCTGTCGCCTTGTCATCAGCCTCCTTAACAATCTTCTTGATGTGCGAGTCCATTCCGTCGACGTCTCTGATGCCGAAGCCCGTAGCAAGGATCGTTACCTTCACCTTGTTGCCGAGATCGGGGTCGAGACCGATACCCCACTTGATTTCGAAGTCGGAGCCGAACTGCTCCATGAAGTCGTTCACCTCGTTCATCTCCTCCATCATGAGGCCGCCGGCTGACTGGTTATCCTTGTCGCTGCCATTCGAGAAGTTGATGCTGAGAAGAATCTTCTTCGAGTTGAAGATGTCGTTGTCGTTGAGAAGCGGCGAATTGAGTGCGTCCTGTATAGCCAGTTTCACACGACCGTCGCCCTCGCCGTAGCCGGTAGACATGATAGCCACGCCGCCGTCCTTGAGCACGGTCTTAACGTCGTTGAAGTCGAGGTTGATGAGTCCGTGGTTAGTGATGATTTCGGCGATTGACTTCGCTGCTACGCTAAGCGTGTCGTCAGCCTTTCCGAACGCGTCGAGCACGGTGAGCTCGGGATAAATCTTGCGCAGACGCTCGTTGTTGATAACGAGGAGCGCATCTACGTGCTTCGCCATCTCGTCTACGCCGTCGAGAGCCTGGTTGATCTTCTTCTTGCCCTCGAAGCGGAACGGGATGGTGACGATGCCTACCGTGAGGATGTCGAGTTCCTTCGACACGCGAGCGATAACCGGCGCAGCTCCAGTACCTGTTCCGCCGCCCATTCCGGCGGTGATAAAGGTCATCTTCGTGCCGTCGCTGAGCATCGACTTGATGTCGTTGATGCTCTCCTCGGCAGCCTGACGCGCCTTCTCTGGCTTGTTGCCGGCTCCGAGTCCTTCCTTGCCGAGCTGCAGCTTCATGGGCACGGGCGAATCGTTGAGCGCCTGCATATCTGTGTTGCAGAGCACGAACGACACGTCGTGTATGCCCTCGCGGTACATGTGGTTGACTGCGTTGCCGCCGCCTCCACCTACACCAATCACCTTAATAATAGTATTCTCTTTTTCAGGTGCACCGAAGTCCACCATCGGGTTGATATTGTCTGACATAGTAATAATCGTGTTAAGGGTTATTCATTGACATCGGGTTCGAAGATAGAGCTTCCGAACTTCTTGAGCGAACCGAAGAAGCGGCTAAACTTTGTAGGCTTATGTGGCTCTGGAGCCTTCTCTTCCTCTTCTTCCTCTGCATTGGCGGCGAGCTGTGCTGTGGTCTGCGCTGCAGGCTGTGTGCCTGTGCCTGTTGCTGCCAGCGTCGGGTCGAGAGAGATTGTGTTCTCTGAGCCCGGCTCCACTTCTTCGTCGAAGAGCGACCCGCTGATGGCGCGTCCGGCGCAGTTCATGTCGCCCTTTGCGAGCAGACCGAGGATGGTGTTCGTGGTGCCGTCCTCAGAGAGAATCACGTCGGAGTCCTTCTTGTTGATGTTGAGTGTGGTAGACTTCGCGATGCGCACCTTCTCCACGTCGAACACTTCGTGGAAGAGCTTTTCAATGTTCTTCATGTTGCTGCCACCGCCGGTGAGCACGATGCCACCGAGCAGTTTGTCGGCGAACTCGTGTGGCACGAGATACTTCACGTTCTCCACTATCTCGAGCATGCGCGCCTCAACCACCTGGATGAACATGCGGCTGGGTATCGTTCTGCCGTCGCCGATGGGTAGAGTTGCGTCGGCGTCTATATCTTTCTCGTTGGTCAGAGCCGAGGCGTGCTTCAGCTTCATCGCCTCTGCGTTTATCTCGTCTATCTGCAACGACTCGAGGTCTTTGGTCACGTTAGATCCGCCGAGCGGAAGCACAGCGATATGTCGCAGCTTGTTGCGGTAGTAGACCGATACGGTTGTGGTGTCGGCGCCGAGGTCTACGAGCACGCAGCCTGCGCGCTTCTCGGCGTCGGTGAGCACGCAGTCGGCCATCGTGAGCGGGGCGAGATACATCTCAGCCACCTTTATGCCTGAGTTGTCGAGACTCTTATTGAGGTTGCGGTAGAACGAGCGGCGCCACAGCACGTTGAGGAAGTTGCCCTCAAGATGTCTTGCCTGGATGCCTACGGGGTCGTCCTCGTAGTGTCCGTCCACATTGTATTCTTGTGTTATGGCGTCGAGAATCTCGCAGTCTTTGTATTCCATGCTGCGGTTGGTGTCCATGAGTTCGTTCACCATATCCTGCGACACGATGCAGTCGAGCGGCAGTTCCTTCACGATGGAGTTCTTGACGCTGTGTATGCTTTGGCCTCCGATGCCTACATACACCTGTTCTATTTCGGTTTTGAGAGTATTCTTGAGTTTGCTTACAATGTTGCTCAGTCCCTGTGCGGTACGTTCAATATTATATGCTACGCCCTTGCGTATGTACGAGGCGGAGTCTTCTTTAGCGACAGCAAGAATAGAGATGCTGCCATCGGGGTTTTTCCTTCCGGCAATTCCGGTCATCTTTGACGACCCGAGCTCAATAGCTACTATAAAATCCTTTGCCATACGTTTTTTATCTTGTTGAGTGTTAATTATCTTTTGTTACTTGATTCCGAATTTTATGCTTTGCCGGCTTTCGACTTCTTTGCCTTCTCTGGCTTTTCGGTCTTCTTCTCGGTCTTCTTCACAGACTTGTCCGACTTCTTTTCTGTCTTCTTCTCGTTTTTTTCCAACTTCTTTTCAGATTTCGTTTCCGATTTCTTCTTTGTCCGGTCGGTGTTTGAGGCGTTGTCGGTCTTTTTCTCCGTGTCTGCGGTCGGAGTTGTCGTAGTCTCGTTCTGCGGTTGTGTTGTTTCGGCGGCTGGTTGCACGGGGGCTACGGGCTGTACGGGAGCTGCAGCCTGATGCTTTGCCGACTTCTTTCGGCAGATGATTTGGTTGTCGAACTCGATGTCTATGTACGAGTATTTGTTCCAGCCTACTTCTGAGAGTCCGTACTTGTAGAACTTCAGCAGTCGGGTCATCTTCACTTCCATGAACTTGCGTATGAGCGTGTAATGGTCTGTGCGTCGGTTGCCGTCGGGCAGTCGTCCGAGGTGTACGATGTGGTCGCCTACGCGCGGCACGATTTCGACGCTGTGGTTAGGCAGCACGTTTATCTGCTCTATGAGGTTCTTCCACACGTCGTTTGCCATTATCACGCGTCCCAAGGGTGAGAGGAAGTTGGTGGCGTACCAGCGGTTGATTGCTCCTGTTGCGATGATGAGGTCGCTCACGTAGTGGGTTGTGGGCATTACGCGGTCGTTGTCGTCTACGTAGTAGTCGTCGCCGTTGTCGGCCTTGATTCTTATCACGGGCATGCGCTGGGTCACGCTGATGTATACGTGTCCGCCTTCTGTCTTGTAGCAGTCGGCTGTCTGCACGAAGGGGCTCGCCTTGAGCATTTCTTCTATTCGGCGCGCGTCTACCTTGCATATTTCCTTGCCCATAGGGTAGACGCCGCCTTTCTGCAGTCTGTCTTTTATTATCTTCGCATCGATGAATCCGCTTGTGGCGTTGTCGGCGATGTCGATGTTCACCTTATTGCACAGCGTATGGTTTCCGCCTTTCTTGTCGAATGAGCAGAACGCGAACGCCAGGTATACGGCTATCAGTACATCGCTTAGGATGAAGAAGATTTTGCTTGGAGACAGTTTCACTTCTTGTTTTCTATTATTTTTGTTATTTGTGGCATGTAGTTGTCGAGGTCGCCTGCGCCGAGTATGACGAGCACGTCGAAGTCGCGCTGCTTAACGAGGTCGAGCACGTCGTCCTTGCGTATGATGCTCTTCTCGATGCCTGGTCGGAGATTGTCGTAGATGAGCTGCGATGTGACGCCTTCAATGGGTTGCTCGCGTGCGGGGTAGATCTCTGTGAGTATCACCTCGTCGAGCTGGCTGAGCGCATCGGCGAAGTCGCGGTAGAAGTCGCGTGTGCGAGTGTAGAGGTGGGGCTGGAATATAGCTGTGATATGGCGGCCCTTGTAGAGTTCGCGTATGCTCTTTGCGCTCTGGTATATCTCCTTGGGGTGGTGTGCGTAGTCGGAGAGCAGGACGTGTCGGCTGTCGTTTATCTTGAAGTCGAAGCGTCGGTCTACGCCGCGGTATGTCTTCATGCCGTACTTGAGTTCTTCGGCTGTGCATCCGGCGAGCTGTGCCATTGCCATTGCTGCGATGCCGTTGTCGATGTTGATTGGCACGGGCTGTCCGAGCTCTACGTCCTTTACGTTCTCGATGGGCGAGACGAAGTCGAAGGTGATTGTTCCGTTGTCGATGCGTATGTTCTCGGCGTGGAAGTCGCCCTCGGTGCGACTGTACTCGTATACCTTCACTCCGGGCTGCACGTCGGCGTGCATCTCGAGTCCGCGGTGTATGATGAGTGCGCCGCCGGGCTGTATGAGTGTGGTGTAGTGGCGGAAGCTTTCGAGGTAGGCTTCTTTAGTGCCGTAGATGTCGAGGTGGTCGGGGTCGGTGGCGGTGATGACGCTCATCCATGGGCGGAGCCAATGGAAGGAGCGGTCGAACTCGTCGGCTTCTATCACTACATAGTCGCTTTCTGCGGAGATGATGTAGTTGGTGCTGTAGTTCTTTGATATTCCGCCGAGGAATGCGTTGCAGTCGATGTGGCCCTGGTGCATGATGTGTGCGCACATTGTAGAGGTCGATGTCTTGCCGTGTGTGCCGGCTACGCAGAGTCCCTTGTGTGTGCGTGTCAGTGTGCCGAGCACCTGTGCGCGCTTTTCTACGGTGAATCCGTTTGCGCGGAAGTATTGCAGCTCCTTGTGTTCGGCTGGTATTGCGGGTGTGTATATCACGAGGCACTGTTTCGGGTCGCGGCAGGCGTGCGGTATCTCGTCTACGTTCTCCTCGTAGTGGAGGAGTGCGCCTTCGCGTTCGAGTTGCTTTGTGAGTTCTGAGGGTGTCTTGTCGTAGCCTGCCACTACCACGCCCTTGCGTATGAAGTAGCGCGCGATGGCGCTCATGCCGATGCCGCCTGCGCCTACGAAATAAACGGCTTTGATATCTTTGAGTTCCATTTCTGTTTCTTTATTTTTTGTTGGCGAGCTTGAGCACTTCGTCGGCAATGACGTCGGCAGAGTTGTGCTTGCCAAGTTTCTTTATGTTGGCTGTGAGCTGCGCGAGCTGCTCGGGGTCGTTCACGGTGTCGACGGCGAGCTGCAGCAGCGTTGCGGGTGCGTCGGCGTCCTTCACGTAGAGGGCTGCGTCCTTGTTGACGAGGGCGAGAGCGTTCTTCGTCTGGTGGTCTTCTGCCACATTGGGCGAAGGCACGAGTATGACGGGCTTGCCTATCAGACAGAACTCGCTGACTGAGCTTGCTCCGGCGCGGCTTATCACGAGGTCGGCTGCTTTGTACGCCGCTCCCATGTCGCCGATAAAGTCCATCACCTTAAGCATGGGCAGGGGCTTGTGTGCCTTGAGCTGCTCGGCTACGGCTGCGCTGTAGTATTTGCCGGTCTGCCAGATGAACTGCACGCCGCTTTTCTCTACGAGGTCGAGGTGCTGCAGCACGCTTTCGTTCACGGTGCGCGCTCCGAGGCTGCCGCCAACGAGGAGGATAGTCTTCTTAGCAGGGTCGAGACCGAAGCTGCGCAGAGCGTCTTCGCGCGAGATGGTGGTCTCGATGAGGTTCTGGCGCACGGGGTTGCCGGTGTTTATTATCTTCTCTGCTGGGAAGAAGCGCTCCATGCCGTCGTATGCCACGCATATCTTGCGCGCTTTTGCAGCAAGGTGCTTGTTGGTTACGCCGGCGTATGAGTTCTGCTCCTGTATGAGCGTGGGGATGCCCATCGAGCTGGCTGCGTCGAGCGTGGCTGCGCTGGCGTATCCGCCTACGCCTACTACTACGTCGGGCGCGAACTCGCGGATTGTCTTGCGCACCATTCGCTTGCTGCGCAGGAAGTCGAGCGCAACACCGATGTTACGGGGCGACCAAAGCGGGCGGATGAATCCTCTCACCGGTAGTCCTACTATCTCGTAGCCTGCATCAGGCACACGCTGCATCTCCATACGTCCGAGGGCTCCAACGAAGAGTATCTTCGCGTTGGGGCACTTCGATTTAATTGCATTGGCTATTGATACGGCTGGGAAGATATGGCCTCCGGTGCCGCCGCCACTAACAATGACTCTTAATTCCTGTTCCATTTGCTCACATTTCTTTCAACTTACAAAATTAATCATTTTTTCTGATAATGTAGATTATTGTGCTTTTTTTATTACGCTTTTTTTAATTAATGTGCAACCGATTGCAACCTACACTCTGAGACCCTATTGCTTGAATGCGCAGAACGGACTTCAACGTACGTATAGAACAAAAAAATTCCCACAGCGCTGGAATGCAATTACCGATATGATGTAGTGTTGTTACATATATGCTGTAATTGCATTCCAGCGCTGCGGGAATTGTACGTATGTTTTGCTTCTACTTTCCGATTCGAAGGCTTCAGCACTCTGAAAGCCTACGCTACGTTCGTGTCTGCTATTATCTCCTGCTTGCGCTGCGCCGATCGGCTCACGCTGAGTATCGCGCCGATATACACGCAGTTGATGATGGTCGCCGTACCGCCCTTACTGATGAACGGCAGCGGCTGACCCGTCACCGGCACCAAGCCCACAGCCACACACATGTTGAACAGCGCCTGCGTCACGAGCAGCAGCGCCAGTCCCATGGCGAAGAACGCCGGGAAGTTGTTCTCGCAGCGGCTGGCTATGCGCCCCGTGCGGAACAGCAGTATGATGTAGAGCATAGCCACGCCCGTAGCGCCCAAGATGCCCATCTCCTCGATGATGATGGCGTAGATGAAGTCGCTGAACGCCTGCGACACGAAGTCGCGCTCCTCGGAGTTGCCCGGTCCCTTTCCCATGATGTTCGACGTAGCAATGGCGATATTGGCGTGCGCCACCTGAGCGTCCTTGTCGAGGTCTACGTCCTTCGGCGCCACATCCTTGTGGGCGAGGAACTTGTTGATGCGCGACTTCCACGTATCGAAGCGGTGGAACACCCTCTCTACAGTGCTTTTATCCTCCTTCTTCTGCTCTATAGTCTGCTCGGTAAGCGTCTGGTTAGCGGGCTTCTGCGCCTCCTCGTCGGTACCGAACGCCATGACGCAGCACACCAGAAGCGCCACAGCCAGCACCACGACGCCCAGAAGCGCACCCAACTGCCGCGCCGGAACACGCCCGAGCAGCATCATCATGAATATCACTAAGCAGAGCAGCATCGCCGTCGACAGATTCTCTACCATGATGAGCGGCACGATGGGGAGGCACACCATCAGTATATACCTGAAAGCCAGCTTGTCGGCGCCATTCTCAGTCTGCAACGCACTCAGTATCTGCGCCGTTGCCAGCACCATAGCGCCCTTCGCTATCTCCGACGGCTGAAACTGTAAGCCGAAGAGTACTATCCAGCGTTGCGCACCGTTGGTGGAAGCGCCGGCAATAGCCACCCATAGCAGCGTGACTACAGCGAAAAGCAGTACGAACGGCGTAGCCATCTTGAAGTATCTGCACTTCACGTTGAGCGTCACCACCATGCAGACTATTCCGATCACGATCAGCATGATATGCTTCAGCACCGGCGCCGTATAGCTGCTCGCCTTATACGTGAGCTGCGACGAAGCCGAATACACCTCGATGATGCTGACAAGGCATAGGAAGAAGAACACCATCCATATCACCTTGTCGCCTTTGAATATATTGCCTAATGTCTTGTTTATCATTGCTTGTTGCTATTTTATGTTGAGGTGTTGTTGTGGTGAGATGGTGAGATGTGTGATGTTATGTTGAGATGGTGAGGTGTTGAGGTGTTGAGATGTTGACATTAGCAATACAAATCTCAACATAACACCATCACACCACCACACCACCTCAACATCTCACCATCTCAACATCTCAACACCCTATTACAGCCCTCTCACCAACGTCTTGAACTGCTCGCCTCTGTCCTCCATATTCTTGAAGAGGTCGAAGCTTGCGCAGCACGGACTCAGCAGCACGGTGTCGCCCGGCTCAGCCAGCTCGTAGCAAGCCGCCACGCAGTCCTTCATCGAGTGGGTGTCGCGAATCTCCACGCCCACGTTGTCGAAGAAGTCGTGCAGCTTCTTGTTGTCGGCTCCGAGGAACACAAGCGCCTTGCACTTCTGCTTCACCAGATCGAGTATCTCGTTATAGTCGTTGCCCTTGTCTTTGCCGCCGATGATGAGGATGGTAGGTGTCTTCATGCTCTCAAGAGCATACCAGCAGGCGTCTACGTTCGTAGCCTTCGAGTCGTTGACATACTGCACGCCGCCTACCTTGCACACCTTCTCAAGACGATGCTCCACGCCCGGGAAGTCGCTCAGGCTCTGGCGTATCACGTCCTTCTTGATGCCCGTGATGTTGCCCGCGATGCCCGCAGCCAGCGAGTTGTATATGTTGTGCTTGCCTGTGAGCGACAGCTCCTCCTGCTCCATGTTGAACGGCGTAGGCTTCTCGATGGTATACTCGCCGTCCTCCATATAGCCGATAGAGCCTTTCTCCTTCAGCTCCGAGAACGGATACTGTATAGCCTTGATGTCGTACTTCTCCAGCTCGCGCTTGATGACCGGGTCGTCGTTCCAGTAGATGAACGAGTCCTTGTCGGTCTGGTTCTGTATGATGCGCATCTTCGCGTCCACATAGTTCTGCATGCAGTAGTCGTAGCGGTCGAGATGGTCGGGCGTGATGTTCAGCAGGATGGCGATATTTGCGTGGAAGTCGTACATGTTGTCGAGCTGGAACGAGCTAAGCTCTATGATGTAGTATTCGTGCGGATCCTCAGCCACCTGCAGCGCAAGCGAGCGTCCGATGTTGCCCGCCAAGCCCACGTCGTAGCCTGCCGTCTTGAAGATATGATAGATGAGCGACGTCGTTGTTGTCTTGCCGTTCGAGCCGGTGATACAGATCATCTTCGAGTGGGTGTAGCGGCCCGCAAACTCTATCTCGCTGATAATGTGTATACCCTTCTCCATCGCAGCCTTCACCATCGGAGCCTCCTTCGGTATGCCCGGACTCTTGATGATTTCGTCGGCAGAGAGAATCTTCTCCTCGGTATGCTGACGCTCCTCCCACTCGATGGCGTGGTCGTCGAGCAGCTTCTTGTATTTGTCTTTGATGGCAGACATGTCGCTAACGAACACGTCGAAACCTTCCTTCTTTGCCAACACTGCGGCACCGGCTCCACTCTCGCCGGCTCCAAGAATAACTATTCTTTTCATTGTTTTATGATTTTAGAACCAAGAAAGATGTATTTCTGCTGAGAAATGAGACGATTCGGAAACATTGGAAATGCAAACATCTCAACATAACAATGGAAATGTCAACATCTCAACACCTCACCATCTCACCATCTCATCACCCTTCCTATCTAATCTTTAATGTTATAATGGTCATAGCCGCCAGGATTATCGTCGTAATCCAAAAGCGAACCGTAATCTTCGACTCGTGGAATGCACCCTTCGGTCGAGTGATGAGATACTTGCAGTCGGGGTCGAGCTGCGAAGCCTGCGTGCGGAAGTTGTCGTGGATAGGCGTGCGCTTGAAGATGCGCTGCTTTACGCCGCGACGCTTGCCCAGCTTGTAGTAGTAGACCTGCAGTATAACGCTCAGACTCTCCACGAAGAAGATGCCACAGAGTATCGGCAGAAGCAGCTCCTTGTGGATGATTATCGCAGTAACGGCGATGATACCGCCGATTGTGAGCGAGCCGGTGTCGCCCATGAACACCTGAGCCGGATAGGCGTTGTACCAGAGGAAGCCTATCAGCGCACCAACAAAGGCGCAGAGGAACACCACAAGCTCCTGCGACTCCGGTATGTACATTATGTTAAGATAGCTCGCATACTCTATGTGCGAACTTACATACGCCAGTATGCCCAACGCCACACCGATGATGGCGGAGTTGCCGGCGCACATGCCGTCCATACCGTCGTTGAGGTTGGCGCCGTTGCTCACCGCTGTCACCACGATGATGGTCATTATCACGAACAATATCCAGCCTGCCGCAACGCGGTGCTCGCCGAAGATGCTCGTAATGCGCGAGTAGTCGAGGTTATGGCTCTTGACGAACGGGATGGTTGTCTTTAGCGACTTGTGCGCTTCGCTCTGATGCTTCACTACTATCTCCTGACCCTGACGCTCATAAACGAGGTTCTCGTTCATCCTGACATCTGGCGATGCCCACAGCACAAGACCCACTATCAGACCGATACCCACCTGACCTACTATCTTGTAGCGGCCCTTCAAGCCTTCCTTGTCGTGGCGGAATATCTTTATGAAGTCGTCCATGCCGCCCAGCACACCGAGCCACAGCGTGGTGACAATCATCAATATGAGGTAGATGTTGCGCAGGCGTCCGAGCAGAAGCACCGGCACAAGGATAGAGACGATGATGATGACACCGCCCATCGACGGCACTCCTATCTTCTTCACACCGAATGGGTCGATGCTTGCGTCGCGCGCAGTCTCAGTAATCTGCTTGCGCTTGAGATACTTGATAAACTTCTCGCCGAACCATGCCGAGATAACGAGCGACAATATCAGCGCCAACAGCGAACGGAACGAAATGTAGCCCCACATGTGCGAGCCACTGATGCCGTATTCTTCGAGGAAACGAAAAAGATAATATAACATTTCTGAGTTTTGAATTTAAATTCTAAAAGCACTCACGTACCACTTCATGGTCGTCGAAGTGATGCTTCACACCCTTTACCTCCTGATAGTTCTCATGTCCCTTGCCGGCTATGAGCACTACGTCGCCCTTCTTTGCCATCATGCAGGCGGTGCGTATAGCCTCGCGGCGGTCGACAATGGTTATCACCTTCTTCATCTGCTGCGCGTTGAGTCCGGCGAGCATGTCGTTGATGATGTCCTGCGGTTCCTCGAAGCGCGGGTTGTCGCTTGTGATAATCACGCGGTCGCTCTGCTTCACAGCCTCCTGCGCCATAAGCGGACGCTTTCCCTTGTCGCGGTTGCCGCCGGCTCCGCATACGGTGATTACCTCGCCCTTTCCGTCGAGCACCTCATGTATGGCGTTGAGCACGTTCTCCAGAGCATCCGGCGTGTGTGCGTAGTCGACAACGGCGGTGTAGCCCTCCGGCGAGTGGATAGGTTCGAGACGTCCGCTCACGCTGTGCAGCGTACTCATCACGACGAGCACGTCTTCGGGCTTCTTGCCGAGCATAACAGCTGCGCCGTAGACAGCCAGCAGGTTGCTCACGTTGAACTTGCCGATGAACTGTACGCCTACTTCCCTGCCGTCAATCTCGAGATACATGCCCTCGAAGTGACATTCTATTATGCGAGCCTTGAAGTCAGCCACGCTTCGTGTAGAGTAAGTCTTCACCTGAGCCTTCGTGTTCTGCACCATAATCATGCCGTTCTTGTCGTCGGCGTTGGTGATGGCGAAGGCAGTTTTGGGCAACATGTCGAAGAAAGCCTTCTTCGCGTTGCGGTAGTTCTCGAAAGTCTTGTGATAGTCGAGATGATCTCGTGTGAGATTGGTGAACAGACCGCCGGCGAAAGTGAGTCCGCCGATGCGCTTCTGCGCTATGGCGTGAGACGAGCACTCCATGAAGGCGTACTCGCAGCCTGCATCCACCATGCGGTGAAGCAGTTCGTTCAGCGCTATCGGGTCTGGCGTCGTGTGGTCTGCCGGCACAGCCTCGTCAACGATGTAGTTGCACACGGTAGAAAGCAGTCCGCACTTATATCCCATCTTCGAGAACATATTATATAATAAGGTGGCGATAGTGGTTTTACCGTTCGTTCCGGTAACTCCTACGAGCTTCAGCTTGGTAGAAGGATTGCCGTGGAACGTTGTTGCCACCTCACCCACTACGTCTTCGGTGCTTGCCACCTGCACATAAGTTACGTTTTCGTCGGTTTGTTCTGGTATTTCCTCGCAGAGCACAGCCTTTGCGCCGAGCTCCACCGCCTTAGGTATGAACTTGTGTCCGTCTACCTGAGTGCCCTTCATTGCCACGAACAAATGTCCGTCCTTGATACGGCGAGAGTCTATGTTGACACCCGTCACTTCTACATCATCGCTGCCTTTAACAGCAAGAACGGTGATGTTCTTAAGCAATTCTTTAAGTTTCATATATCTTGTTTTTTTATCCGAGTTTAAGCGAGCATACCATGCCCTTCTTTATCCTTTCTCCTGCGCCGATGCTCTGCTCCGTTACCTTTCCTCTGCCCGTGAGCCTAACCTTTACGCCTCTGCTCTCGATAAGAAAGACGGCGTCGCGAGCTCCCATGCCGTGAACGTCGGGCATTACCGACTTGTCGCCTTCGTTTACGCGTTTCAGCTGAATGATACTTCTGTCGCTCTCATCGGCGCGTCCCCAGATGGGGTTTCCGTTGAGATAAGAGCCGTCCCAGTCTGTGCGCTGCTTCACGCCGAGATGTTCAAGCACATAGCTTGCAGCCAACACATTGCCGCTCTTAACCTGCGGGATGAGAACAGAAAGCGAGTCGCGGGCGTCAGAAGCCTCCAGCTTGAGGCTCTGCGCCATGATACCTTCTGCGATGTCGTGGAACACAACGCCGCTCATGCCGCCGCCCGAAGCCGGCAGACCCGACTTCTGTATGCATACGATGCAGCTGTAGCGCGGCTCGTATGCGGGGAAGAAGCCGGCGAAAGACAGCAGATAGTTCATCTGTCCGCTCTTATAGCCGGCGGCTCCTTTTGAGATCTGAGCCGTTCCGGTCTTTCCTGCGACGAGGAACGACTGCGAGCCGGCTTTCTTTCCGAGACCCTGACTCACAACGTGCTCAAGTATCGTGGTTATCTTCTTTATCGTCGACTCCTTGGCTATCTGCTCACGCAGCACTACGGGGTCGAACTCTTTTATTACTACTCCGTCCTTCATCACAGCCTTCACGAAGCGCGGCGCAACCATCTTTCCGCCGTTGGCAATGGCGTTGTAGAAGGTAAGAGTGGAGATAGGCGGCACCTGCGTCTCGTAGCCGATGCTCATCCAGGGCAGAGTGGTCTTGCTCCAGTTGACATACTGCTTGCCTCGCGAGTCTTTCTTCGGCATTCGGATGCGTGCCGACGATGCACCTTGCAGCGGAATGTGCAGGTCGTCGGCGAGTCCGAGTCGGTATATTCCCTGCACAAACTTCTCTGGTGTGTTGTGATAGTGGTCGTCGATGATGCGGCTGACGCCGATGTTTGAGCTCACCATGAGCGTCTGCGGCAGAGTGAGCATGCCGTAGCCGCCGCGTCGCCAGTTGTGGTCCTTCATCTCTCTGCCATACATCGGCCAGACGCCGCCGGCAGTCTCCACGCGGTAGGTTGTGTCGACCACTCCGTCGTCGAGCGCCACCATTATGCTTGCGGTCTTGAACACCGAACCCGGTTCGAGCAAGTCGCTTATAGCGTGGTTCTTTATCTCGTGATAGTCGTCGTCGGCACACTTCGTCATGTTGACGATGGCTTTGATGTCGCCGGTCTTCACCTCCATCACGATAGCCACGCCCACATTGGCGTTGATGAGTCGCAGTTCCTTGAGCAGCGCGCGTTCGGCGAGGTCCTGCATCGACACGTCGATAGTAGTGACGATGTCGGCGCCGTTCTCCGGCGGCGTATCCGTGATGTCGAGATATCTGTTCAGCACCTTGCGTCTGTGCCGTATGCCCTCTACGCCTCTAAGGAGCGAGTCGTACGAGAGTTCCAAGCCGCATTGTGCGGTATCCTTCGCGCCGAACATCTTTCCGATGGTGCGGCCTGCGAGTGAACCGTACGCCAGTCTGCGAGCGTTATGCTCCTCCCAGTGAAAACCGCCCTGATTGGTTTTCAGGCGGAACACGGGCAGACGCCTCACTTCTGAGAACGTGCTGTAGTTGATGCGTCGGTTCCACACGGGCCAGTGCTGCTTGTTCTTCTCGAAGCCCTCCATGAGATGCTTCTTGAACTCAGCCGCCGTGCGGTCGGGGAAGATAGCGTTGAGCCCTGTGCAGATAGAATCGATCTTCTCGCAGAAGAGCGTGTCCTTCTTCGCTACGCGCAGCGCCTTGAAGTCCATGAATATGTTATACTGCGGCAGCGACGACGCCATGAGTTGTCCGTCGCAGCTCAGTATGTTTCCACGCATAGGCTGCGTCTTGAGGCTGTCTACCTTCACGCGGTCTGCCACTTCCTCCCAGTATGCGCGCTTTGCCGTCATGATATACAGCGTCTTTCCCAGCACGCTTATAGCCACCAGCGTCATTATAACAGCAATGAACGCATAGCGTGGCATTACTTTCTTGCTATCAAACTTGCTCATTTCTCTTCTTGATTAGGAACGTTTATGATATACGGCGGCTGCGTAGGTATGTGCAGCGTGCTGTCCTTGTCGTTGTGCAGGCGTTCGAGCACCTTGCTCTCGCGAGTCTGCTGCGTGAGGTCGCTCGAACTTGAGAGTGCTCTGTACTTTGCGTCCTCCAGCTCGCTCTGCAGATTGTCTATCTTGATGAGGTTCTGCTGACACTTGTATCGGTTCGAGATATAGACGATGATGAACAGCGTTATTAACACTATCACCCATATCTGCTGTCGCAGGAACTGCGTGTTGAGCATTTCGCCACCGAGAATCTTTCCCAGCGTCACGTTCTTCGTCAGCGGCAGTTCGTCTTCTATGGCTTGCTGTCGTATGATTGTGCGCAGCGACGGTGCGCCTTCCTCGTCGTCGTCCGCCGTTTCTGGTGCGGTCGCTGTCTTTGTTTGCGCTGTCGGTTTGTCGGCTGCAGGCTCTGCTGCAGCAGCCGTAGGCTCAGCGGCAGCAGCTGTTTCGCCAGTCGTCTGTTCGCCCTTAGCGTTGTCTTCTGTGTTGGTCACATCCACCTTTATGGCGTCTGTTATGGGGTTATCTTCTTTCATTGTCTCATTTCTTTTCAGCAATTCTTAGTTTTGCGCTGCGGCTGCGTGGGTTTTCTTCTTGTTCTTGTTCCGAGGGCAGTATCACCTTGTTGTTGACGAGGCGGAACGGCGTCTCGATACGTCCGAAGAAGTCCTGCTGCACCTTTCCCTCCACGTTGCCCGACTTCATGATGTTCTTCACCATGCGGTCTTCGAGCGAGTGGTAGGTTATCACCGAGAGTCGTCCGCCGGGGGCGAGCAGTTCGGTAGCTGCGAGCAGCATCTCGCGCAGCGCATCCATTTCGTGATTCACTTCAATACGCAATGCCTGAAAGAGTCGCGCCATGTCCTTTTTCTCTCGCTCGCGCTTGAAGAAAGGTTCCACGGCAGCCAGAAAATCCTTCGTTGTCTTTATCTCCGCCTGCTGACGTGCCTTGACGAGCGCTGCGGCTATGCGTCGCGAGTTCTTCAGTTCGCCGTAGATGTAGAAGATGTCGGCGAGTCGTTCCTCGTCGTACGTGTTCACTATCTCGGCAGCGGTGCGTCCGGCACGCTTGTTCATGCGCATGTCGAGCGGCGCGTCGAAGCGGAACGAGAATCCGCGTTCGGCGTCGTCGAAGTGGTGCGACGACACGCCAAGGTCGGCGAGCAGTCCGTCGATGTGTTCCACGCCGTAGTAGCGCATCCAGTTCTTCAGATAGCGGAAGTTGCTGCGCACGAACGTGAAGCTGTCGCCGGCATCGGGAATGTTGCGCTCGGCGTCGGCGTCCTGATCGAAACTGTAGAGGTGTGCGCCGTCGGTGAGCCGCGAGAGTATCTCGCGCGAGTGTCCTCCGCCACCGAAGGTGACATCTACGTAAACGCCGCCCGGCTTGATGTCGAGTCCGTCGACGCTCTCGCCGAGAAGCACCGGTACATGATATGTTGTTGCTGTTGTAGGATTGTCAGTGTTGTTCTTATACATTATATATGCGTATTTGGGTGTAAAGGTACACAAAAATTCGCACACATGGTTACAAATCTTTATCAATTTTGTTTAAATACGACATTTCTTGTGCGAAATTGTTCGTATGTAAAAAAGATGTAGTATTTTTGCACCAAATATCGAAAAAGTAACAGATATTTCGGGTATATGAACGAGATAACAGAAAAGACAATAGACATCGAAAAGATACTGCGCAGCAAGATGGGCAGCAAGGCGCGCTACGTGCCGCGCATGCTCGTCGGATGGCTCAAGAAAATCATCCACCAGGACCAGGTGAATGCGTTCATCTGGGAGCACCGCGACGAGAGCGGCGTAGAGTGGCTGGAGTCTACCGTGCGCTATCTGAAGATGGACATACGCATCATCGGCAAGGAGAACCTTCCGCCGAAAGACGACGGCAAACTATACACGTTCGTGTCCAACCATCCGCTGGGCGGACAGGACGGCGTGGCGCTCGGCTCAATCATCGGACGCCACTACGACGGACGCTTCCGCTACCTCGTCAACGACTTGCTGATGAATCTGCCGGGCTTGGCGCCGGTGTGCATCGGCATCAACAAGACCGGTCGGCAGGGTCGCGACTTCCCGCGCATGGTTGAGGCGGGCTTCAAGAGCGACAACCACATGCTTATGTTCCCTGCCGGACTGAACAGTCGCAAGCAGAAGGATGGTTCGATACACGACCTGCCGTGGAAGAAGACGTTCATAACGAAGAGCGTGGAGTGCCACCGCGACGTGGTGCCCATCTATTTCAGCGGACGCAACTCGGAGCGCTTCTACCGCATCGCCAAGTTCAGCGACCGCTGGCTGCCGTTCAACCTCGCCATGATATTCCTCGTCGACGAGATGTACCGCAACGTGGGCAAACACTTCGACATATACATCGGAAAGCCTATACCCTGGCAGACGTTCGACAAGAGCCGCACGCCGTACGAGTGGGCACAGTGGGTGCAGCAGGAGGTGTACAAGCTAAGCCCCTCCCAACCCTCCCCGTCGGGGAGGGCTTAAGAATGCCCAAAAGGCTTAAGAAGGCTTAGAAAGGCTTAGGAAGGCTTAGAAAGGCTTAGTTAGCAAAGGCCTAAGAAGGCTTAAGAATGCCCAAGAAGGCTTAGAAAGGCCTAAGCGCCCCCAAAAGCGCCCCCAACAACCACCCCAACCAGAAGAGAAAGCAAGAAAAAACAACACACAAATGGAAGAACCAATCATTGAACCGGTAAGCAAAGAGCTGCTCAAGAGCGAACTCACGCCCGAGCGCCAGCTCCGCATGACCAACAAGAGCAACAACGAGATATACATCATCACGGCACACAACGCGCCGAACGTGATGCGCGAGATAGGCCGACTGCGCGAGATAGCATTCCGCGAAGCGGGCGGTGGCACCGGCAAGTCGATGGACATCGACGAGTTCGACACCTGCGCGAACTGCTACAAGCAGCTCATCGTGTGGAACCCCGAGGCGGAGGAGATAATCGGCGGATACCGATACTTGCTCGGCACCGACTGGGAGCTTGACGAAAACCGCCAGCCGAAGCTCGCCACAAGCCACATGTTCCACTTCTCCGACAAGTTCATCGACGACTATATGCCCTACACCATCGAGCTGGGACGCTCGTTCGTGACGCTCGAATACCAGAGCACACGACGCGGAGCGAAAAGCCTCTTCGCGCTCGACAACCTGTGGGACGGTCTCGGCGCACTCACCGTCATCAAGCCTAACGTGAAGTATTTCTTCGGCAAGATGACCATGTACCCGTCGTACATACGCCGCGGCCGCGACATGATTCTCTACTTCCTCAAGAAGCACTTCGACGACAAGGACAATCTCATCCTGCCGCTCCATCCGCTGAAGATAGAGACACCGGAGGAGGAGCTTGCGGCGCTGTTCTGCGAGGACGACTTCAAGAAGGATTATCTCATACTCAACCGCGAGATTCGTGCGCTGGGCTACAACATCCCGCCGCTCGTGAACGCTTACATGTCGCTCTCGCCCACCATGAAGCTCTTCGGCACCGCCATCAACTACGGCTTCGGCGACGTCGAGGAGACGGGCATCCTCATCGCCGTGGACGAGATTCTCGAAAGCAAGCGCGTGCGTCATATCGACTCGTTCATCAAGGAGCACCCCGAAGCGCTCAAGATCACCAGCGGCGCCAACAACGTCATCTACAAAGAACGCGCATAGGAGGGTACGGTATCCCTGCCTACCCCACGCAGCCTGCTGCTGCGATGTACTCCCACAGAATACGCCGAATTCACAGAAGCTTCTGATGAGATGTACTCCCACGGAATACGCCGAATTCACAGAAGCTTCTGATGAGATATACTCCCACAGATTTCACAGAATTACACAGATGTTTTAGGCTAAGACTTCTGCGTGCTCTGTGAAATCTGTGGGATTTTTTTGCACCATACTTCTGTGAATTCTGTGAATTCTGTGGGAGACACTACGCACCCTGACAATCTGTGTAAATCTGTGAAATCTGTGGGAGTATATCTCAGCAGAGTGAAATCTGTGGGATTTTTTTTGCACCATACTTCTGTGAATTCTGTGAATTCTGTGGGAGACACTACGCACCCTGACAATCTGTGTAAATCTGTGAAATCTGTGGGAGTATATCTCAGCAGAGTGAAATCTGTGGGAGAACATCTCAGCAGAATGGAATCTGTGGGAGCGCTCCGCATTGGCATACTTTTTGCCAAGACGATATTTGTCGTTTTTGACCCTCCATATTTCGCAAAAAATCAAAAACAAAATCCGTCGTCGGTTTTTCGCGAGTTTTGAGCACGTTCGGAGTGTGCAAGCATAAACACATGGCGCACAATACCTTACAACGTTAAGCACCAAAGTGTGCAGTTTCCGCTTCAGCAAAACCAAACTTTTCGTGAGACTTTACCATGTAAAAGCATAGCTCTTACCATGTAAAGTCTCACGAAAAGTTTGGTTTTTCTATGTTTTTCCACTAAAAACCCTCAGATTTTATTGTCTTTCGCCCTACTTTCGCCTTTTTAAACCTCAAAACACGCCTTCCATTTCTCTATAATGAACTTTTTCGCTGCACTCACTTGTACAATATTTGCATGGGGTTTGGCGGAGGGTCACAAAGTTTTTTTGAGAAATTTTCAGAGTGCAGAAGTCAGCTTCCACAGAACACGCAGAACTCACTCTAATGACCGATTTGGAACAAACATCAGGGGGTGCAGCGGTCTCCGCTGCACCAACCAAGCAAACGGCATTCATGTGCTCAGTTGGTGCACTTCTTGCTCTGGCAAGCGGCAAAGCCGAGCGGAGACAAGTGCACCCCCTTGAAGACGCACCCAAAAATCCGTTTAATCCGATAAATCCGTTGTTGATTCTACGCACCCGAACCATCAGAAATCCTTGGGAGAACATCGCTGCTTGCGTTATTTTAACAACGGATTTATCGGATTAAACGGATTCGTTGGTGGCGTAATTATCGGATTAAACGGATTCACTTGCTGCGTTGTTTTCGGATTAAACGGATGCTAATGTAGGAGGGTACGGCATTCCTGCCGTACCCACGCAGCCACTAACCTTCAGGGGGTGCAGCTGTCTCAGCTGCACCAACAAAGCAGGCGGCATTCATGTGCTCGGTCGGTGCACTTGAGACAAGTGCACCCCCTTAAATTGGTGCATTGCTTGGTTGGTGCACTTCTTGGTTGGTGCACTTGAGACAAGTGCACCCCCTGATATGTCGCTGCACTTCTTACTCTGGCAAGCGGCAAAGCCGAGCGGAGACAAGTGCGCCCTTGAAATATCAAAGAAAAACAACCAACATATCAGAAATTATTCGTAACTTTGCAGCGTCTATTGTAGAATCAAAGCTACTTGATTTTTGCAACACTGAAGCAAGCTGACTCTACAACATGACAAGGCGTGGAATGACAGACTATACTTCAAGAACTAACTACGATCTTCTGTTACACAGGCTACTTTATTATTTATTACTAACTAAAAGTGTTGCAAAACCAAAGACAATGAGTATTCGTTATCTTCTTTCATTGGCGCTGTTCGCTGCTGCTGGGGGGGTATCTTCAGCATGGGCACAGACCAGTGACATCACTGCCTCGGCGAATGTAAACAACCCCGAGAGAGTGTACACCATCAGCAACTGCAACGGGCTGACGATGACACCGTACACCTCGCCTACACAAAAGAGCGAGAACGCAGGCAAGTTCGCTTTCTATGCCACAAGCACAGAAGGCCAGTATCTCATCTACAACGTCGACAGCAAGGTGTGGGTCTCTTACGACCAGGCTTACAGCTACAGCAACGGTCCGAGCAAGGCTAAGCTCATCAGCGACAAGGCGAGCGCCCAGCCGTGGAAGGCAACAAAGACAACCGCGCAGAACGGCTCGGCTGCCTACGAGTTCCAGCCTATCACCTCTACTGGCAAGGCTGACAAGTACATGAACTGGCACGGCGGCGTCGACTTCAACCCGCTCGACAACAAGACTATCACCGTGGGCCTGTGGCAGGACAACGGCAAGCAGGACAACGGCAGCGCATGGGTGCTGCATGAGATGGTGTCGAACACGTACACCGTTAGCGGTGCAAGCGTCACAATCAACGGCAAGACATACAACGACGGCGAGACCATCACCGTAAGCGGTTCGCTGCTGCCGAGCGACGTCACCGCTCCCGAGAAGGAAGGCAAGTTCGCCACCGTACAGATCGACCCCGAGACAAAGACCATCACCGTAGCATACTACGACCTGCCCACACTCGAGGACAGCGAGCCGTACACCAACGCATGGCTCTATCCTATTCAGCAGGACAAGGTGGGCGACGCGTCTGCATGGCAGGAGAACAACGTATACACATTGGGCAACAACGTGCTCCAGGCAAGCTTCCTCAACACCGAGAAGGCTATCTACTTCCTCGGCTCCAAGGCTATGAACCTCGTGGCTGGCACAGAGCCTTTCTACGTCAGCTTCGGTTCGGGCGTGAGCGTGGCAGCAAGCCAGATGACTCTCGGAAAGGTAGAGCTGGTAGACCTCGCTGCCGAGCCGAACGCCATCCGCGGCGCCAAGCACTATGCCGGCAAGGCTCTGCAGGCTAACTACACATACTCGTACAACGGACAGCAGATCAGCATCGTATGGCGCGCCGTGCTGCGCTCGGGCAGCCACTACCTGCGCACCGAGATGGAACTCACCGGCGTAGACGACGTGGATATGTTCAGCATCATACCGATGTCGTACAAGGTGGACACCAAGGCTGCTGGCAGCAAGCCGAGCGCTATCGGCAACACACGCGGCAAGGTGGTTCTGAACGACAAGATATTCGCAGGCCTTGAGACTCCTACCGCTTTCAACACCGTAGAAGACGTGGCTAACACCGACTACTCTGTAATTCAGGGCATGTGGAGCCGCCACACCACTCTGAAGAAGGGCGACACATGGAAGGTGTCTGCCGTTGTGGGCCTCATCGCACAGGACGGCAAGCAGAGCTCGAAGAACATCCGCGAGACACAGAAGCGCCGTTCGTTCCTGGCTTACTCTGAGCGCGAGCGTGCTGTGCCTTGGCGTGCTAACCCCTGCTACATCAGCTGGTATGAGCTTAACATCGACCGCAACAACGCTGCTCCTGGCAGAGAGTACACAAACATGACTGCCGACGGCGTGCTCGACGTATTGGCACACTGGAAGAGCAGCCTCTGGGACCGCTACAACGTGGCTCCGAAGAACTTCGTAATCGACGACGGATGGGACAACTACGGCACATGGACATTCCATAGCGGTTTCCCAAGAGAGATGCGCGACATTGCTTCGCAGGCTGCCGACATGGGCGCAAGCGTAGGTGCTTGGCTCGGTCCGGTAGGTGGCTACGGACAGAGCGGCGAATATCGTCGCAACTACTGGAAGAACAACGGCGGCATGCAGCTCTCTAACCCTAAATACTACGACACATTCCTCGCAGCAGCAACAAACCTCGTGAAGAACCAGCACGACGAGAACGGCAAGGGCTCGTTCGGCTTCTTCAAGTTCGACGGCATCTCTGCTCAGGGTACAGCCGTTGGTCCCGACCCGGGCGACACCGGCAACGAGAACGCTGAGGGCATCATCCGTATGGAGCAGTACATCCGCGATAACCTCAAGGAGGACATCTTCTTCAACACTACAGTAGGCACATGGGCTTCGCCGTTCTGGTACAAGATCACCGACGCTACATGGCGTCAGGACGCCGACTGGAAGAAGATTGGCACCAACCCGAACGACCGCGAGGCATGGATCACATACCGCGACATGCAGGTATATAACATCTACGTTACCGACTCTCCGCTCTGCCCGATCAACACGCTGATGACTCACGGCTTCATCCTCACCGAGCACGGCGACGTGAGCAAGAACATGAACTACGAGAACGCTCTCAACGAGCTGCGCTGCGCATTCGCTTGCGGTAGCGGCATGGTAGAGCTCTACAACGACTATAAGCTCATGGACAACATCAACAACGGCAAGCTGTGGTCTGACCTCGCCGACCTCATCAAGTGGCAGAAGGACAACGCTGACGTGCTGATGGACGCTCACTGGGTAGGTGGCAATCCGTGGAACGGCTATAGCCACGAGATATACGGCTGGGCAGCATGGAACGGCAAGAAGTCGACACTCACCCTGCGCAACGGCGACACAAAGGCGAAGTCAATCACTCTCACTCTGCGTGAGGCTCTGGAGATTCCGGCTAACATCTCTGGCAAGATCGTCCTCACAAAGCCGTTCGACGACCAGGCAGCTCTGGAGGGTCTCACCGAGGGCGAGGCTATCGACATCGACCAGCAGCTCACACTCACTCTGCCTGCTAACAGCGTGTTCATGTTCGGCGGCGTAGATGCCGACCCGTCTTCTGCCATCAATGGCGTTGTGAACAACAAGAATGAAAAAAAAACACTCGCCGACACCACTCTTTACGACCTGAGCGGTCGCAAAGCCACAAGCAAGCACGGCGTGCTCGTAAGTAACAACAAGAAATTCATAGTACGCTAAGTCTGACACTCGGACAAGCATATAATAAAGACAAAGAGGAGCCTCGGCAAACACCGAGGCTCCTCTTTTTTGTTTTAAACGTACCATCCAGGGGGCGCAGCTGTCTCAGCTGCACCAACAAAACAGACGGCATTCTTCAGGGGGTGCAGCTGTCTCAGCTGCACCAACAAAGCAGACGGCATTCATGTGCTGCCGGTTGGTGCACTGCTTGCTCGGTTGGTGCACTTCTTGCTCTGGCAAGCGGCAAAGCCGAGCGGAGACAAGTGCACCCCCTTGAAGACACCAAAAAAAATCCGTTTAATCCGATAAATCCGTTGTTGATTCTACGCACCCGAACCATCTGAAATTCGTGGGAAAACATCGCTGCTTGCGTTATATTAACAACGGATTTATCGGATTAAACGGATTCACTTGCGGCGTAGTTTTCGGATTAAACGGATTCGTTGGCGGCGTAATTATCGGATTAAACGGATGCTAATGTAGGAGGATACGGCATTCCTGCCGTACCCACGCAGCCACTAACCTCCAGGGGGTGCAGCTGTCTCAGCTGCACCAACAAAGCAAACGGCATTCATGTACTCGGTTGGTGCACTTGAGACAAGTGCACCCCCTTGAAGACACCCAAAAAATCCGTTTAATCCGATAAATCCGTTGTTAATTCTACGCACCCTAACAATCTGTGTGCATCTGTGAAATCCGTGGGAGAACACCGCAGCAGAAAACAGCGTGGAGGGTGGTCAAAACTACAAAATAGAGACAGAGGGCACTGTTTGCTTGGTTGGTGCACTTCTTGCTCTGGCAAGCGGCAAAGCCGAGCGGAGACAAGTGCACCCCCTTGAAGGCACCCTAACCATCTGTGTGCATCTGTGAAATCTGTGGGAGAACATCGCAGCATGCCGCACCCTATACAATCGGCAGCGAGATGCCCTGTATCTTCTGATAGATATCGAGCGCGAAGATGTCGGTCATGCCCGAGATGAAGTCGATGACAGCCATGACACGCGTCTCGAAATCGTCGCTGTTGATGTCGTACTGACTGCTGAAGCGCTTGCGCAACTGCTCCGAGTGGAACTTGCCGGGCTCGGTAGCAGCCTCGATGAGCGTATCCATCAGCGTCTCCATAATCTTATAACCCGACAACTCCACGTCGAGCACCGGCTTAGAGTTGTAGATGCGCTGCACGCTCACCTCGATGCAATGGCGGTAGGCGGCGCTCACGAGCGGAGACACATGGTCGATGAGCGAGCCTTGCAGCGAGCCTTCAAGAATCTCCTGTTCGTGCTGCACGAACGCCTTCGCGCACTCGCTCTCGAGCAGTCCGATGGCGCAGGCACGCATATACACAATCTTCTCGTTGTTGTCGGTGATGCCCTCCTCGTCGATGCGGTTGAGGATATGGCGGCGCGCGTCGTCGCCGAAGAAGCCCAGCAGCAGACCGCTTGCCTCGTCGTAGGAGAGGATGCGCAGCTTGTGAGCGTCCTCGATGTCCATTATCTCGTAGCAGATGTCGTCGGCAGCCTCAACAAGATACACCAGCGGATGGCGTGCATAGCGCAGCGGTTCACCCTCAGCCGAGAGGCGCAGCATGCCGAGATCGTCGGCGATGCGCTGGAACGCCTCCTGCTCGAAGCAGAAGAAGCCGAACTTGCCCTTCTTGCCGGCGCACTCGCTCGAGTAAGGATACTTCACGATGGAAGCCAACGTAGAGTAGGTCATCACGAAGCCGCCGTCGCGGCGTCCGTGGAAGCGGTGCGTGAGCAGTCGGAAGGCGTTGGCGTTACCCTCGAAGTGCGTGAGGTCCTCCCACATCTGCGCCGACACACGAGGCTTCAGCGCCAGTCCCCTACCCTCGCGGAAGAACGCCTGTATAGCCTTCTCGCCGGAGTGACCGAACGGCGGATTGCCCATGTCGTGCGCCAGACACGCCGTGCTCACGATGGTGCCAAGCTCCTCGAAGAGCGTACCAGAGAGTTCGGGACGAACACGCTTCAAGGCTCGCGCCACGTCGTTGCCAAGCGACATGCCCACGCTCGCCACTTCGAGCGAGTGAGTCAGTCGGTTGTGCACGAAGATGCTGCCCGGCAGCGGGAACACCTGTGTCTTGTTCTGCATGCGGCGGAAGGGCGCCGAGAAGATAAGGCGGTCGTAGTCGCGCTTGAACTCCGAGCGGTCGTCGTGGCGCTCAGGGTGGCGCAGTTCCTGTCCGAGACGCTTGTTAGATATGAGTTGTTGCCAGTTCATTGCCATAGTGGTTTTGTTTTATCGTTTATAGCACAAAATTAAAACTATTATTCCGAATAGACAAGAAGATTGCGCAGTCGGCGTCGCCATTTCCAGTTTTTTAATACTCCAAAACAGCGTTATCTCGTTATAATTAAGTACTTTTGCAGTTTGAAACATTACGTCATAAACTAAAATAGAAACACATAATGGTAAAGATAAAGATAGTGAACCGCGGAACGCAGCAGCTTCCGGCGTACGCCACACCGCAGAGCGCAGGCATGGATCTGCGTGCCAACATCACCGAGCCCATCACCCTGCAGCCTATGGAGCGCCGCATCATCCCCACCGGACTGCACATTGCGCTGCCCGAGGGCTACGAGGCGCAGGTGCGTCCCCGTTCGGGCTTGGCCTTCAAGCACGGCATCACCGTGCTCAACTCGCCCGGCACCATCGACGCCGACTATCGTGGCGAGCTGGGCGTGCTGCTCATCAACCTCTCTACCGAGCCTTTCGTGATTGAAGCCGGCGAGCGCATCGCACAGATGGTAATCGCACGCCACGAGCAGGGCGAGTTCTGCCTCGTTGAGGAGCTCGACGAAACCGAGCGCGGCGAGGGCGGATACGGACATACCGGAGTGAAGTAAGCAGCCTCCTACGGTTAGCCTCCATCGGCAACTCACTTCAAAACAATTAGAAAAGAAGAAGAAAAATGAAGAAAATCATACTCTTTGCGATAGCCTTGGCAGCCATCGCCCCTCTCTTCGCAATAGGCGGAGCGCGCACGGGAGCAGCAATAGACCAGAAGTGCGACACGATGAGCATCTCAGCCGACTCGCTGCTGAAGGAGACGCCACTCTTCGACCGACTCTATCTCGACGCCGTGTGCCGACAGATAGACAGCGACTCCACAGCCTTCGACCTGCTCGAGCAGTGCCGCAAGATGCGCCCCGACGCCGCCGAGGTCTACTACTCACAGGCTATAGCATACGCCAAGCGCGGCAACGACTCGCTTTCAATCGAGTATATGCGCCGAGCTGCCGAGCTGCAGCCCGACAACGACAACTATCTGGAGAACGTAGCCGAGACATACATACACCAGCGCGAGTACGACCGAGCCATCGAAGCCTACGAACAGCTCTACGCCCACCACCGCGACCGCAGCGACGTGCTCGAGATTCTGGTTCGCCTTTACGATGCGAAGAAAGACTATGCGAAGATGCTCTCCACCGTAGACCGCATGGAGCAGGCAGACGGACCGAGCGAGGACATCTCGTTCATGCGCATGGGCATCTACGAGCAGCAGGGCGACAAGAAGAACGCCTACCGCATACTGAAAGCGCTCACCGACGACCATCCCAACGAACCGTCGTACAAGGTGATGCTCGGCAACTGGCTCATGCAGCACGACCGCAAGAGCGAGGCGTTCAAGTGGTTCGAGAGTGCGCTGCAGGACGACAAGCAGAACGAGTTCGCACTGAATTCGCTCTACGACTACTACCGCAACACGGGCGACGACGCAAAGGCACGACAGTTGCGCGACAATATTCTGTTCAGCAAGCAGACCGACATAAAGACGAAGCTGTCTATGCTGCAGCAGGCCATTCGCGAGAACGAGCAGGAGCAGGGCGGCGACTCGACCATCGTGCTCGACATCTTCGACCGCGTGATGCGCACAGCGCCACATAATGCCGACCTGTCTAACCTCAAGGCTGTGTACATGCGTCTGAAGAAGATGCCGCAGGACAGCATCAACGCCGCATACGCCCACACCCTCTCCTTCGAGCCCGACAACCTGTCTGCCCGACTCACGCTGACGCAGAACTTGTGGGAGGAGAAGAAGTGGGACGAGGTGGTCGACCTCTGCGACAAGGGCATACAATACACACCCGAGGAGCTTATGTTCTACTACTTTATGGGACTCGCCTACGTGCAGCAGGACAAGGACGCTGAGGCTTACGACGCTTTCAAACGCGGACTCAGCGCCGTCGACCTCAGCAACGCCGACGAGACACAGCGCACTATGGCGTCCGACATGTACGGACTCATCGGCGACATCAGCTACAGCAACGGCAAGTACGACGAGGCGTTCGGCGCATACGAGGAGGCGCTGAAGATGAAGGCTGACAACGTGCAGGTGCTCAACAACTACGCCTACTATCTCTCGATGCAGAACACACGCCTCGACAGTGCGGCAGAGATGAGTCTGAAGACGCTGAAGGAGGAACCTACGAACGCCACATTCCTCGACACCTACGCCTGGATCCTGTTCCTGCAGAAGCGCTACGACGAGGCGAAAGCGTACATCGACCTCACTCTCGCCAACGACAAGGACCCGAGCAACGTGCTCTGGGAACACGCCGGCGACATCTATCTGATGACGGGCGACAAGCAGAAAGCCGTAGAATACTGGCAGAAGGCGATTGAGAACGGAGGCGACAAGACTCAGCTCGAACGCAAGATAAAGACACGCAAGCTGAAGTAGCACAACGACGCTGCCGCGGCATGCAACCACCCGAATAAAACAGAAAAACCCACGAAACGAAACTGAAAACAATAATAAGATGAAGAAGATATTAAGATACGCCCCGATAGCCATGGCTATGCTGCTCATGGCTTCGTGTGCGAGCAAGAAGACCATCACCGACGGCACAAAACTGCCCTCGCTGCCACACGCACAGACCGAGAAGTCGACTGAGAAGCAGTCGCTGCAATTCGTGCAGCGCATTGCCGACAACAACGCCACCACAGCGAACATACTCGCCAGTGGCGACTTCACGCTGAAGACGGGCAACAAGGAGATAACGGTGCCCACCAAGCTCAGCATGCGCAAGGACGAGTGCATACGCATCCAGCTGCTCATGCCTATCCTGCGCAGCGAACTCGCCCGCATCGAGTTCACGCCCGACTATGTGCTGCTCATCGACCGCTACCATAAGGAGTACATAAAGGCTTCATATTCGGAGGTGAGCTTCCTCGCCAACAACGGCATCTCGTTCTACAGCCTGCAGTCGCTGTTCTGGAACCAGCTCACGGCGCCCGGCGCCAAGCACCTGTCTGCCGCCGACCTGAAGAAGTTCGCAGCAGACATAACTGCCGCTGGTTCGCGTGTGCCTGTGTCGCTCTCAAGCGGCAACATGACATTCAAGTGGAGCGTAGACGCAGCCACAGCGCTCATCAAGAACGCCGACATCTCGTATCGCAGCGCTGCGCACGGCACATCGTCGCTCGTCTGGAGCTACGACGACTTCAAGACCGTAGGCGCAAAGAAGTTCCCGATGACGCAGCAGTTCGGCTTCAACACCAACTACGGCGGCAAGAACCATGCAGCGCAGGTGACGCTGCAGATGTCTGCACCGAAGACCAGCGCCGACTGGGACGCCAAGACCGAGGTGTCGTCGAAGTATCGCAAGGTGGAGGTAGACGAACTGCTCCGCAAGATAACATCGCTGCAGTAAAAAAACGCAGCGCAATTGATGCAATAAACACATCGCAAGAATGAAGAAGTTAATAAACATAATGCTCGCCGCCCTGATAGCTCTCGCCCTGCCCTGCACGGCGAACGGCGTCAACGCCGAGCAACAGCAGCGCAAGACAACCGCCGCAAAGAAGACAACCACTCAGCGCAAGAAGACAACGACGGCAAGAAAACACGCCACCGCTGCAAAAAAGAAAACAACGCAGCGCAAGAAGACCGCTACAAAGAGAAAGACCGGCGCAAAGCAGAACAACGCAAAGTATTCTACAGCCGAGATTCGCGGACTGCAGAGCAAGCGCTCGGGAATTCAGAAAGAGATAAAGAAACAGGAGGCGGCTCTGCGCGCCAACAAAGCTGACGTGAAGAAGCGCCTCAACGACCTGCTCATCCTCAACAGCGAGATAGACCGCCACAAGCAGAACATCGACGGCATACAGCGCGACATCACGCACCTCGACGGCAACATCGGACTGCTCAACGCCCAGCTCGCCACACTGCAGCAGCAGTTGAAGGAGCGTAAGGCGAAATACGTGAAGTCGATGCGCTACATCTCAAGACAACACACCATGCAAGACCGCCTGATGTTCATCTTCTCGGCGAAGAGCCTCACCGAGATGTACCGCCGTCTGCGCTTCGTGCGCGAATACTCGTCGTGGCAGAAGGCTCAGGGCGAGATGGTGAAGTCGAAGCAGCTGCAGGTAAACGAAAAGCATAAGCAGCTGCAGCAGGTGCGCGGACAGAAGAACGTGATGCTCAACAAGGGCAGACAGGAGCACCGCGCGCTTGAGAGCAAGCAGAGCGAACAGCAGACTATGGTCAACTCGCTGCAGAAGCAGCAGAAGACCATACAGAGCGTAATTGCGAAGCAGCGTAAGGACGCCAGCGCCCTCAATGCGCAGATCGACCGACTCGTCGCTATAGAAGTGCAAAAGGCGCGCAAGCGTGCCGAGGAGGAGGCACGTCGCAAGGCTGCCGAAGCCGCCGCTGCGAAGAAACGCCGTGCAGAGGAGTTGGCTCGCAAGCGTGCCGAAGCAGAAAGAGCACGCGCCGAGAACGAACGCCGACTGCGCGAAGCTCGCGAGGCTGAGGAACGCGCCAAGCAGCGTGCTCGCGAAGCCTCAGCACAGCAGAAGGCACGCGCCGAACAGCAGGCTCGCGAGGCAGAGGCTCAGCGCGAGGCTATAGAGCGCAAGGCAAAGGCAGACGAGCGCCGCTCCACGAAAGAAATTGCCAACGCCAAGCGCGAAGTGGAACAGACCTACACCGTGTCGTCGGTAGACCGCATGATGTCGGGCGGATTCGAGGCAAACCGCGGACGTCTGCCCATGCCTGTATCGGGCGGCTACCGCATCGTGTCGCACTACGGACAGAACACCATCGAGGGTCTGCGCGGCGTGACGCTCGACAACAAGGGCATCAACATCAAGGGACAGCCAGGCTGCCAGGCACGCGCCGTGTACGACGGCATAGTAAGTGCGGTGTACGGCATCGGCGGACAGTGGCTCGTGATGGTGCGCCACGGCGTTTACATCTCGGTCTACTGCAACCTCACGTCGGTAAGCGTGCATAAAGACCAGAAGGTGTCGACCGGTCAGGCGCTCGGAGCAGTCGGCGGCGAAGGCATACTGCAGTTCCAGCTGCACAAGAACAGCAGCCGACTCAACCCAGAGCCGTGGCTTAGACGATAAAACGCCCGAAACAGGGTAGAAAACTCTTTAAATATTTGCAAACGTTGCGAAAAATTAGTAATTTTGCATCGTTCAGTGGAATGAGGGGCTCCGAGAGAGCTCCTCATTTTTATTTATAAATGCAATATATGATAAACAAAGACACCGTAAGAAGTATCGTAGAAGAGTGGCTTGACGGCAAGGAGTATTTCCTTGTTGACATCGAGATAAGCCCCGACGACCGTATCGTAGTAGAAATTGACCATGCCGACGGCGTGTGGATTGAAGACTGCGTAGAATTGAGCCGTTTCATCGAAGACCACCTCAGCCGCGACGAAGAGGACTATGAACTTGAAGTAGGATCAGCCGGACTGGGACAGCCTTTCAAGGTGGCTCAGCAGTACCACTGCTTCGTAGGCAAGGACGTGGAAGTGCTCGACGCCGACGGAAAGAAGTACAAAGGCGTGCTCAAAGCCGTAGAGGGCAACGACTTCACTGTGACGGTGCAGGAGAAGCAGAAGATGGAAGGCAAGAAGCGCCCGCAGCTCGTAGACACAGACCACACCTTCCAGATGGACAAAGTGAAATATACAAAATACTTAATAAATTTCAAATAAGCTATGGCAGCAGTTAAAAAAGACGACGTGGTGAGCATGTTCGACTCTTTCAAGGAGTTTAAGGAGACAAAGAACATCGACCGCACTACTTTGGTAAGCGTTTTGGAGGAGAGCTTCCGCAACGTTCTCGCAAAGATATTCGGAAGCGACGAGAACTTCGACGTTATCGTAAACCCTGACAAAGGCGACTTCGAGATATACCGCAACCGTGTGGTAGTGGCTGACGGAGAGGTAGAGGACGAGAACAAGCAGGTGTCGCTCAAGGAGGCACGCAAGATAGAGCCCGACTACGAGGTGGGCGAAGACGTGTCGGAGCGTGTCGACTTTGCCAAGTTCGGCCGCCGCGCCATCCTCAACTTGCGCCAGACTCTCGCTTCGAAGATTCTTGAGCTCGAGCACGACTCGCTCTACAACAAATACAAGGACCGCGTAGGCCAGGTTATCGCAGCCGAGGTTTACCAGGTATGGAAGCGCGAGGTGCTCGTGGTAGACGACGAGAACAACGAGCTTATCCTCCCGAAGGCAGAGCAGATTCCGGCAGACGTATACCGCAAGGGCGAGACAATACGCGCCGTCATCGAGCGCGTTGACAACGAGAACAACAACCCGAAGATCATCCTCTCGCGCACCAGCCCGATGTTCCTCCAGCGCCTGCTTGAGGCTGAAGTGCCCGAGATCGCAGAGGGCCTCATCGCCATCCGCCGCATCGCACGCATCCCCGGCGAGCGCGCCAAGATAGCAGTAGAGAGCTTCGACGACCGCATCGACCCGGTAGGCGCATGCGTCGGCGTAAAGGGTAGCCGCGTTCACGGCATCGTTCGCGAGCTCTGCAACGAGAACATCGACGTCATCTGCTACACCGGCAACACAAAACTCTTCATCCAGCGTGCGCTCTCACCGGCTAAGGTGTCGAGCATCAAGATTGACGAGGAGAACAAGAAGGCAGAAGTATATCTGAAGCCAGAGGAAGTGAGCCTCGCTATCGGCCGCAGCGGTCTGAACATCAAGCTCGCATCGCTGCTCACAGAGTACACCATCGACGTATTCCGCGAAGTGTCTGAAGAGGACGCCGACGAGGACATCTACCTCGACGAGTTCGCAGACGAGATCGACCAGTGGGTTATCGACGCCATCAAGGGCATCGGTCTCGATACAGCCAAGGCAGTGCTCAACGCTCCGCGCGACATGCTCGTTGAGAAAGCAGACCTCGAAGAGGAGACTGTCGACAACGTGCTGAAGGTGTTGCGCGCCGAATTCGAGTAATCAAGATACACATATAAGGGAGTCTCAAAACCGCATGGTTTTTGAAGCTCCCTTAGCGAGTATCTACACACTAACATATTTATAAACAAATTTTATAAGGAAAAGGAAAGACGTAAAGCGAGTAGCTTTCTCCACGCAACGCCCCGAAAAAGGGCACGAGGCCGAAGCAGAGGTAGGCAGACGTTTTACTTTTTTACTCCTTTACTCTTTTACTTTTAAAACAGCAAAATATGAGCATCAGGTTAAACAAAGCATTACGAGAGTTGAACATCGGGCTCCAGACGGCAGTGGAGTTCCTTGAGAAAAGAAGTGACCTTGGAGAGGTAAAGGCTGAGCCCAGCTTCAAGCTGAGCGACGCACAGTACGCCGCACTCGCTGGAGCCTTCCAGCAGGACAAGGAGGTTCGTTCTCAAGCCGAGAAACTCTTGCAGAAGAAGCCGAAAGAGAAGAAACGCAGCGAGGAGACCCAGGCTGAGCCGCTCCTCAAATCGTCTACTCAGCAGCAGTACAAGCCGCTGGGCAAGATAGATCTGGACAGTCTGAACAAGAAACCGGCACAGAAAAAGCCAGCAACACCTGAGACTCATAAAGAGCCGCAGGCAAAGACTAATGCCGTAAGTCAGAAGCCGGCAACAAATTCCGAAGCACCACAGAAAGCAAGCACAGAGGCTAAAGTGGACAATCAAAACAAAAATCAGAACACTGTGGGTCAGAACAAAGAGCACAAGCAGGAAAAGAAACAGGAAGCAGCAAAGACTGTTGTAAACAACACAGCAAGCGCCCCGAAGAAGGTGGAAGCCGCAGAGAAGCCGGCAGAAGCACCGAAGACAGAGACAGGCATCTTCACCACAAAGAGCGAGAAGAAGATACTCAACGCGCCGAAGGTGAACGTATTGGGCAAGATCGACCTCTCTACGCTCAACCAGAGCACTCGTCCGAAGAAGAAGTCGAAGGAGGAGAAGCGCAAGGAGCGTGAGGACAAGGCGCAGCAGCAGCGCGGCGACAAGAAGAAGCGCGAACGCATCAACAAGGTGCGCGTAGACATCAACGCTGCGTCTAACCAGCCCAACGGCGGCGGCAACAACGGCGGCAAGCAGAATGGTGGCGGCAATGCCGGCACAAGCAACAAGAACAAGAAGAAGAACCGCAACCGCGGCGGACAGCAGAAGCCGGCTGAGGTGAACGATGAGGACGTAGCACGCCAGGTAAAGGAGACGCTCGCACGCCTTACTAACAAGCAGAACCAGAACAAGAAGGGCGCCAAGTATCGTAAGGAGAAGCGCGAGGCTGCTCAGGAGAAGATGAACGAGGAGCTGCGCGAGGAGAAGAAGGAGAGCAAGACACTGAAGCTGACGGAGTTTGTTACCGTATCGGAACTCGCTACGATGATGAACGTGAGCGTGAACCAGGTTATCGGTACGCTCATGAGCGTGGGCATCATGGTGTCTATCAACCAGCGCCTCGACGCCGAGACCATCAACCTCGTTGCTGAGGAATTCGACTTCAAGACAGAATACGTAAGTGCAGAAGTGCAGGAGGCAATCACCGAGGAGGAGGACGACGAGAACGACCTCGTTCCGCGCGCTCCGATCGTAACCGTGATGGGTCACGTAGACCACGGTAAGACCTCTTTGCTCGACTATATACGCAAGACAAACGTTATCGCTGGCGAGGCTGGCGGTATCACACAGCACATCGGTGCATACAACGTGCAGTTGGAGGACGGACGTAAGATTACGTTCCTCGACACTCCGGGTCACGAGGCGTTCACCGCTATGCGTGCCCGTGGTGCTCAGGTGACGGATATCGCCATCATCATCATCGCTGCCGACGACGCCGTGATGCCTACCACCAAAGAGGCTATCGCACATGCTCAGGCTGCCAACGTGCCGATGGTGTTCGCAATCAACAAGATCGACAAGCCGGGTGCTAACCCCGACCGCGTACGTGAGGAACTTGCAAGCATGAACCTCCTCGTAGAGGAATGGGGCGGCAAGTACCAGTGCCAGGAGATAAGCGCCAAGAAGGGCATCGGCATCAGCGACCTCATGGAGAAGGTGCTCCTCGAAGCCGAGATGCTCGACCTGAAGGCCAACCCTAACCGCAAGGCAACGGGTTCTATCATCGAGTCGTCGCTCGACAAGGGCCGCGGCTACGTTTCTACGGTGCTCGTAAGCAACGGTACGCTGCGCGTGGGCGACAACATCATCGCCGGCACATCATGGGGACGCATCAAGGCTATGTTCAACGAGCGCAACCAGCGCATACAGTCGGCAGGTCCGGCTGAACCTGCAATCATCCTCGGCTTGAACGGCGCGCCGACAGCCGGCGACTCGTTCCACGTGCTCGAGACAGAGCAGGAGGCACGCGACATCGCCAACAAGCGTCTGCAGCTGCAGCGCGAGCAGGGCCTTCGCACACAGAAGCGTCTCACCCTCTCTGACATCTCTCACCGCATCGCTCTCGGTTCGTTCAAGGAGCTTAACATCATTGTCAAGGGTGACACCGACGGTTCTATCGAGGCTCTCTCCGACTCGTTCATCAAGATGTCTACAGAGAAGATCAAGGTGGACGTTATCTACAAGGCAGTAGGTCAGATCTCGGAGAGCGACGTAACGCTCGCCGACGCTTCAGACGCCATCATCGTGGGCTTCCAGGTACGCCCGTCTGCCGCAGCACGCAAGCTGGCTGAGCAGGAAGGCGTTGAAATCAACACCTACTCTGTCATCTACGACGCTATCGACGACGTCAAGTCGGCTATGATCGGTATGCTCGACAAGGTGAAGAAGGAGGTTATCACCGGTCAGGTAGAGGTGCGCGAGGTCTACAAGATTTCGAAGGTGGGCACCGTTGCCGGCTGCTACGTAACAGAAGGCAAGGTACATCGTGTCGACCGTGCTCGTGTCATCCGCGACGGTATCGTGGTTCACACAGCCGACATCGCAGCCCTCAAGCGCTACAAGGACGACGTGAAGGAGGTTGCTACCAACTTCGAGTGCGGTATCTCGCTCGTCAACTTCAACGACATACAGCAGGGCGACGTGCTCGAGACCTTCACAGAGATTGAGGTAAAGCAGACACTGTAAGAATACGGAACTTAGTTAAATCATAGATATATGAACTTACTTGAACACATTGTAGCTCGCGCAAAGAGCAACAAACAACGCATCGTGCTCCCTGAAGCAACAGAGGAGCGCACTCTGAAGGCTGCCGACCGCGTCCTCGCTGACGACCTGGCTGACCTTATCCTCATCGGCAACCCCGACGAGCTGAAGACTCTCGCTGCAAAGTGGGACCTTCACAACATCGACAAGGCTACCATCGTAGACCCGTTGAACAACCCGAAGGCTGAGGAGTATGCAGAGCTCCTCGCCGAGCTTCGCAAGAAGAAGGGCATGACCATCGAGCAGGCTCGCGAACTCGTGAAGAACCCGCTCTACCTCGGCTGCATGATCATCAAGACCGAGGGTGCCGACGGCCAGATCTCTGGTGCGCTGAGCACAACGGGCGACACTCTGCGCCCTGCACTGCAGATCATCAAGTGCGCTCCCGGCGTGACATGCGTGAGCGGCGCAATGCTCATGCTCACCCACGAGCACCAGTACGGCGACGACGGCATCATCGTGATGGGCGACGTAGCCGTTACACCGGTTCCGACAGCAGAGCAGCTGGCTCAGATCGCTGTTTGTACAGCGCAGACAGCACGCTCGGTGGCTGGCATTCAGGACCCGCGTGTGGCTATGCTGAGCTTCTCTACAAAGGGCTCTGCAAAGCACGAGGTGGTAGACAAGGTTGTTGAGGCTACACGCCTCGCTCACGAGCTGGCTCCTGAGCTGAAGCTCGACGGCGAGCTACAGGCAGACGCTGCTCTCGTGCCGGCTGTAGGCGAGAAGAAGGCTCCGGGCTCTCTCATCGCAGGCCACGCTAACGTGCTCGTTGTGCCGAACCTCGAAGTGGGCAACATCTCTTACAAGCTCGTACAGCGCCTGGGCAACGCCCTCGCCATCGGTCCGATCCTTCAGGGTATCGCTCGTCCGGTGAACGACCTTTCTCGCGGTTGCTCTATAGAGGACATCTACTACATGGTAGCTATCACAGCTTGCCAGGCAATGGACGCTAAGTAATAATAAAATTTTGAATTTTGAGTTTTGAATTTTGAGTTGTCGGCTCCGCCGATTTTGAATTATTCAATTTTGAATTTTAAATTCATAACTCAAAACTGATAAACTCACAATGCGCATAGCGCATAATTCAAAACTCAAAATTCAAAACTCAAAACTCAAAACTCAAAACTCGTAAAAATGAAGATATTGGTTCTTAATTGTGGCAGCTCTTCAATCAAGTACAAGCTGTACAATATGGACGACAACTCAGTGCTGGCAGCAGGCGGCGTTGAGCGTATCGGTCTTGATGAGGCATTCATCAAAATCACTCTGCCTAACGGCGAGAAGAAGAAGATCATGCACGACATGCCCGACCATAAGGAAGGCGTCAACTTCGTGTTCCAGTGCTTGCTCGACCCTGAGTTCGGCGCTATCAAGTCGCTCAGCGAGATCGACGCCGTAGGTCATCGCATCGTGCAGGGTGGCGACCTCTTCGAGAAGAGCGTCATCGTCGACAAGTCGGTAGAGGACGGCATCGAGAGCCTCTGCGACCTCGCTCCTGTACACAACGCAGGCCACCTGAAGGGCTTGCGCGCCGTAGACAAGCTGATGCCGGAAGTGCCGCAGGTATGCGTGTTCGACAACGCATTCCACAGCACCATGCCCGACTACGCTTACCTCTACGCCGTGCCTTACGAGCTCTACGAGAAGTATCACGTACGCCGCTACGGCTTCCACGGCACCAGCCACCGCTACGTATCGCAGCGCGTGTGCGAGTTCCTTGGCCGCGACATCAAGACACAGCGCATCATCACCTGCCACATCGGCAATGGCGCTTCTGTGTCAGCCGTTAAGTTCGGCAAGTGCGTCGACACCTCTATGGGTCTCACTCCGCTCGCTGGCGTGATGATGGGCAGCCGTTCTGGCGACATCGACCCGTCTGCCGTTACATTCCTCATGGAGAAGCTCGGCAAGAAGCCGCAGGAGATGGCAGACTTCCTCAACAAGGAGAGCGGTGTGCTCGGCATCACCGGCATCTCTTCTGACATGCGCGAGGTAGAGAGCGCTGCCGCTGAGGGCAACAAGCGCGCACAGCTCGCTCTGAAGATGTACAACTACCGCATCAAGAAGTACATCGGCGCTTACGCTGCTGCTATGGGTGGCGTTGACATCATCGTTTGGACAGCCGGTGTAGGCGAGAACCAGATTGGCACTCGTCTTGAGGCTTGCTCGGGCCTTGAGTTCCTCGGCGTAGAAATGGACGCAGAGGCAAACAAGGTGCGCGGCGAGGAGGCTATCATCTCTAAACCGGAGTCTAAGGTAACGGTTTGCGTTATCCCGACCGACGAGGAGCTGATGATCGCTAAGGACACTATGGCATTGCTTCAGAAGTAAGCAGCTGTCTTTTGCCGCGGCGCATGGCTTCGCAGCCTCTGCTTCGACGGCATAAGCCATAAGCATAAACCAAACACACGGGGATGTACCTGCATAAGGTGCATCCCCGTTTTATTTTACCGCGGGGCGGAACTGCTGTTACCGCGGGACTGTAATATTGTAGCCGATACGCGGTAATGGGCTTACCACGCTGCTGTAACAAGATACTTGTTTTGTCTGTTTGTTTTTATCATCAACATGGCGCCTAAAAAACTTGGTTTTTCGGATAATTCTCGCTAACTTTGTCATCTAAAACGGGTCTTGTATGTCGTTGACTTGCAAAACCTAAAATTAAACCTTTCAAGCAATTTTGATAATAACCTTTTAAGCGATTCGGATTATGAAGAAGACTCTACTCCTGCTGGGCTTCGTGCTCACCGCAATAGTTGCCAACGCGCAGTCGTTCAAAGACGCCGTGTCGGGCAACGCACCACTTCTGAAAACAACATCAGCCAACAATACCGCTGCTCCTGCAGAGCGCGTGCTGAAGGCTCCCAGCAAGGCTTTGATGCACAAGCTGAGCGTGCCTAAGGACGAGAAGCCCATCTTCGACCCCGAGGGCGAGGATGAGGCGTACATCATGGCGTACACCGAGAACAACGGCTTCTACGAGCAGCAGTACACAAACGGCAAGGTGACGGTGCGCCAGGACGGCACCACCTACTACTTCAACGGACTCACGCCGGGCGGCAACCGCGACTACCGCGGAGCCAAGGAGAGCTGGCTGAAGGGCGAGAAGGAGGGTAACGAGATTGTCATCAAGGCAGGACAGGTACTCGTGCAGAACGATGCAAAGACGCTCTACCTCGAGATTGTACACGCCGACGAGGAGGGCAACATCACGAGCTTCGAGAAGGAGGCGCGCCTCGCCATCGGCTCTCAGGGCGAGCTGACAACGCAGAACGGCGACATCTTCGCCATCTACGAGGACGCCGAGACGGAGGACGAGGCTGGCTTCTTCGGATTCTTCTACACGATGGAGCTGCGACCGCTCGGCGAACTGGTGCGCTTCGAGTTCCCGAAGGGCGTGAAGCCGCAGACCTACGTGCTCAGCGGCACGGATGCGAACGGCGTGAAGGCGTCGCGCCAGGTGAAGATAGCGTTCAGCGACGGCAAGTTCTTCATCAGCGGACTCGCTTCGAAGTCGCCCGAGGAGGTGTACGAGGGCACGTACAGCGGCACAACGGCTTCCATCCCGTCGTTCCAGATCGTGAAGGACGCCGACCTCTTCTTCTACCGCATTGCGCCGGTGAGCGTCGACGAGGACATGAACTACGAATTCCTCCGCACAATCGACTTCAACTTCTCCGACGACCGCAAGCTGCTCACGATGACGCCCGAAAAGGCGTTCCTCTGCGAGACGACATACGACCTTAAGGACTTCGTGACGACAGCCACGGGCGTGACGATGACCTACTACGCCGGCGACCATGCTGCCAAGCCTGCCACGCCTACCGACCTGCAGTGGGACGATCTGAACTCGGCGCTCGTGTTCAACATGCCGACCGAGGACGTCGACGGCGAGTATATCAACGCCGACAAGCTGAGCTACCGCATCTACGCCGACGGCAAACGCTATACGTTCACCACCGACCTCTACACCCACCTCACAAAGGACATGGACGAGATTCCGTTCGGCTTCACCGACAACTTCGACTTCGTGAACAACGGCACGCAGAAGGTGGTCTACTTCCACAACCTGCAGGCTAAGAAGCTGCACGTGGAGAGCGTCTACACCGTAGACGGCACGGCGACCGCTTCCGACCGCGCACTCTACGACTTCGACCCGACGGGCATCAGCAGCAACACCGCAGCGAAGCAGCCGGTCAGCACACGCTACTACTCTATGGAGGGTGCACAAATCGCGACACCTGCTAAGGGCGCCATCGTGCTGAAGAGCGTAACATACGCCGACGGCGAGCGCAGGGTTACAAAGGAAATAGTGAAGTAGTACTCCGTAGCGGAGGTCTCCGGCCTCCGCATCACCAAATAGAACAAATATTATTGCTTGCTGCGGAGGCCGGAGACCTCCGCTACGAATAAAAAAGAAATGGATATACAGCAATTCAACAATACCAACTGGAGCCGCAACATAATCCTCATAGACGGCGACTATGTCGACTCCGTAGCCTTCAACCTCTCTGTCAACTTCGAACGCATGCTCGGCAGACGCATCCCGAAAGCCGACCTCGCACGCTGGATAGACTGCGTGGCGCTCGACGGCGGAATGCGCGAGAGCCGCGACAGCGAGGGCGAGACGCAGGTCATCTTCATCCACTCTAAGGAGAAGGCTGCGCTCGAGAACTTCGCGCCCGGCAACTACGAGGCAGACCTCAACGCAAAGGCGTTCAAGGACCGTCTGGGCGAGTTCGTGCTCAGCTCCTACCCCGTAGAGGAGGTGGTGAAGCACGACGACTTCTTCCTCGACATCCTCAAGACCGTGGTCAACCACAAGGACGTGCACCGCGTGATGGCTATCCCCAACGCCGAGCACCCCGCGCTCTGGGACGCTCTGCGCCACGCCCTGCGCGACGTAGACGACGAGGATAAGCGCGTTACGCTCTTCGCCATGCAGCCGCTCGAAGGCGGCAACTTCAAGCAGGAAATCTTAGGCTACTCGCTCATGAACGCCCTCGGAATAAAGGGCAACGAACTGTAAAGCGGTGGGCTGGAGTGCTAGGGGAATAGGCTTTCTAGGTGTTCTAGGGGTTCTAGAAAAACTAGTTAACCTAGAAAACCCAGAAAAACCTAGCCCATAGTAAAACCGAAAAAACAACAAACTAAAAAAATAGAAACAATGGGAAAAGTACTTATGATCGGCGCCGGTGGCGTCGCTACAGTTGCAGCGTTCAAGATTGCGCAGAACGCTGACGTTTTCACCGACTTCATGATTGCAAGCCGCACGAAGTCGAAGTGTGACCGCATTGTCGAGGCAATCGGCAACCCCAACATCAAGACCGCTCAGGTGGACGCTGACGATGTTGAGCAGCTCAAGGCTCTCTTCAACGACTACAAGCCGGAACTGGTCATCAACCTCGCCCTGCCCTATCAGGACCTCACCATCATGGAGGCTTGTCTGGCTTGCGGATGCTCGTACCTCGACACCGCCAACTATGAGCCGAAGGACGAGGCTCACTTCGAGTATTCTTGGCAGTGGGCTTACAAGAAGCGCTTCGAGGAGGCTGGTCTGACAGCTATTCTCGGCTGCGGCTTCGACCCGGGCGTTACAAGCATCTTCACCGCTTACGCAGCTAAGCACCACTTCGACGAGATTCAGTATCTCGACATCGTAGACTGCAACGCCGGCAACCACCACAAGGCGTTCGCTACCAACTTCAACCCGGAGATCAACATCCGCGAGATCACTCAGAAGGGTCTCTACTGGGAGGACGGCAAATGGGTGGAGACAGCTCCGCTCGAGATTCACAAGCCGCTCACATACCCGGAGGTGGGTCCGAAGGAGAGCTACCTGCTCCACCACGAGGAGATAGAGTCGCTCGTGAAGAACTACCCGACCATCAAGCGCGCTCGCTTCTGGATGACTTTCGGCCAGCAGTATCTCACATACCTCGACTGCATCCAGAACCTCGGCATGTCGCGCATCGACGAGATAACATACGAGGCTCCGCTCGCCGACAATCCTTCGGAGAAGGTGAAGGTGAAGATCGTGCCGCTGCAGTTCCTCAAGGCCGTGCTGCCTAACCCGCAGGACCTCGGCGAGAACTACGACGGACAGACTTCTATCGGCTGCCGCATCCGTGGCATCAAGGATGGCAAAGAGCAGACCTACTACGTCTACAACAACTGCTCGCACGAGGCTGCCTACAAGGAGACCGGCATGCAGGGCGTAAGCTACACAACGGGTGTTCCGGCTATGATCGGCGCAATGATGTTCTTCAAGGGTCTGTGGCGCAAGCCGGGCGTTTGGAACGTAGAGGAGTTCGATCCGGATCCGTTCATGGAGCAGCTCAACAAGCAGGGTCTGCCTTGGCACGAGCTGTTCAATGTAGACATTGAATTATAAATTTTGAGTTTTGAATTTTGAGTTTTGAATTATCGCTACGCGATTTTGAATTATTCAATTTTGAATTACGTTAGATTAAAGGTCTACAAGCGATATTGAATTACTTTAAATTAACAGTCTATGAGTGACTTCGGAAACCTCTTGGAAGAGAAGTGCATGAATTTTTCTATTCGTATAATAGGATTATGCAGATTCCTTAATGAGGAAAAGCATGAATATAGAATTGCTGATCAGATGTTTCGCAGCGGTACAAGTATCGGTGCAAACGTCGCGGAATCGCAATGCGCAATAAGTAAAAACGACTTTATTGCAAAACTCTATATATCGCTAAAAGAGTCAAACGAAACTTTGTATTGGTTGCGCCTTCTACAAAGAACGCAATATATAAACAACAAACAATACGAGTCTATATATAAAGATTGTGAAGAACTGAAACGAATGCTTGTGTCTATAACAAAAAAAATGACTACAGCAAACGATATTTAGTTTTGAATTTTGAGTTTTAAATTTTGAATTATGCGCTACGCGCATTGTGAGTTTATCAGTTTTGAGTTATGAATTCAAAATTGAATAATTCAAAATCGGCAAAGCCGATATTTCAAAACTCAAAACTCAAAACTCAAAATTCAAAATTGCCGCAGGCAACAATTCAAAATTCAAAACTCAAAATTCAAAATTGCGACGCATGTCGCAACAATTCAAAACTCAAAATTCAAAATTCAAAATTGCGACGCACGTCGCAACAATTCAAAATTCAAAACTCAAAATTCAAAATTCATAATATGGCTAAAGAAGAAATGAACATCGACCAGGCGGGCAAGCTCAAAGCCCTCCAGGCTGCGATGTCAAAGATAGAGAAGGACTTCGGCAAGGGCTCCATCATGAAACTCGGCGACGAGCAGGTGGAGAACGTCGAGGTAATCCCTACCGGTAGCATCGGTCTCGACGCCGCACTCGGTGTCGGCGGCTACCCGAAGGGCAGAATCATCGAGATATACGGCCCTGAGTCGTCAGGTAAGACAACGCTTGCCATCCACGCCATCGCCGAGGCACAGAAGGCAGGCGGCATCGCAGCATTCATCGACGCCGAGCACGCCTTCGACCGCTTCTACGCTGCAAAGCTCGGCGTAGACGTAGACAACCTCTGGATCTCGCAGCCCGACAACGGCGAGCAGGCTCTCGAGATTGCCGACCAGCTCATCCGCTCATCGGCTATCGACATCATCGTCATCGACTCTGTGGCTGCGCTCACTCCAAAGGCGGAGATCGAGGGCGACATGGGCGACAACAAGGTGGGTCTGCAGGCTCGTCTTATGTCGCAGGCGCTGCGCAAGCTCACATCTACAATCTCGAAGACCAATACTACGTGTATCTTCATCAACCAGTTGCGCGAGAAGATCGGCGTGATGTTCGGCAACCCCGAGACAACAACGGGCGGTAACGCCCTGAAGTTCTACGCTTCGGTGCGCCTCGACATCCGCAAGGTGACGGGCATCAAGGACGGCGACCAGATCATCGGCAATCAGGTGCGCGTGAAGGTAATCAAGAACAAGGTGGCGCCTCCGTTCCGCAAGACCGAGTTCGAGATTATGTTCGGCGAGGGCATCTCAAAGGTTGGCGAGATTGTAGACCTCGGCGTAGAGTACGGCATCATCCAGAAGTCGGGCTCGTGGTACAGCTACAACGGCTCGAAGCTGGCGCAGGGTCGCGACGCTACAAAGACTCTGCTGAAGGACAACCCCGAACTCTGCGAGGAGCTCGAAATGCTCATCAAGAAGGCTATCGCGGAGCATCGCGAGGCGTAAAGCGCGGAGAGTCGTGCAATAGGAGGGTATGGCATTAGCTTTCCGCTACGCGCCGCTGACTTTCAGTTCTTGCCATACCCACGCACCCTCATTCTTGGAATAGCCTCCCACAGATGCAATCTTAGGGGGTGCAGCAGTCTCTGCTGCACCAACCAAGCAAGAAGTGGTTCTCCCACAGAAGGCACGGAACGCACAGAATCTTCTTGCAGAGAAGAGCCTCCCACAGATGGCACAGATTTACACAGAAGTTATGGTGCTTTAAGGGGGAGAAGTTCTGTGGAAGAACCTATCACAGCAAGTAACGACTGACAAAAAGGCTGGTAGATAGACTGGAAGATTTTGCATTTCCCAGTCTATCTACCAGCCTTTATTCTGCTTATAATGTGAGTGTTACGGCGATGCTGGCAGATATGGTGGATATTTTCGCCAAACAATATTTTTATATTGCTGTCCGCTAAAACTCCAAAGAGCATAAAAAACCTGCCCGAAGTCCTTT
>ENA-UOJA01000226-UOJA01000226.1-human-gut-metagenome-genome-assembly--contig:-C19-NODE-226-length-58227-cov-7.772382_pt1 | contig 58227 bp, 42 predicted proteins | sample MGYA00242337_ERZ723884 | MGnify/ENA metagenome assembly ERZ723884
TTTGTCATCTCATCAATTTCTGCTTTTACTTTCAGTTCTTCCTGCTCTTTAAGCATCACATTAAGCCGTCTCTGTGACTCAAGCACGTTATTGATACGTGAAACCGCAATCTCAGGCTTTATCGGCTTATTTAAGAATTCTCTCGCCCCAAGCCGGAACGCTTCTACCTGTGTCTCATTATCGTCGCTTGTAGTCAAAACAACCACCGGAATTCCTGCAAACTTTGGTGACAATGCTCTTCTTCTTAACACCTCAAATCCATCAATTCCCGGCATCACCAAATCAAGCAGTACCAAGTCAATCTGTGCCTCTCCCCGCTCGACTAATTCAAGACATTCCTCTCCGCTGGTTGCTTCTATCAGTTCAAAGGTGTCTTTGAGTGCCTGCATCAGCACAACCCGCTGGAGTTTAGAATCATCCACAATCAACAGAGTTTCTTTCTTTTGTTCCATTCTATTACTGCTCCCCTTTGTTACTATCGCCTGTTTCTTTTGGAATGTCATCTACAGTTGTCTCTATTATGCAAAAAGGATGCCCACCCTGGACATCCTTCTCTCGGTTACTTGTTAGATGTATGAATTATGCAATACGGGATACGTTTGCTGCCTGAGGTCCTTTTGCTCCCTCAGTTACTTCAAACTGAACTTTCTCCCCATCCTTTAACTCTTTGAATCCGTCCATGTTCAGTGCAGAAAAATGTACAAATACGTCGTTTCCCTGCTCATCTGAAATGAATCCATAACCCTTTTTTGCGTTGAACCATTTTACTGTTCCCTGCTGCATAGCTTTTAAATCCTCCTAATACATAGATAACGTCTGTTTGTCCTGATGACAAGTCAAAATTAGCATATCTTATGTTTTTTGTCAATCATTTTTAAAGTCTATTGTTTAATCTGCACATCAATCTGCTGATATGGGATGGAAATACCGTGTTCATCAAGCGCATACTTGATATTTTCGGTCAGACGCCACTTTGCAGACCAGTAATTTTCGGCCGCCACCCAGATGCGCACGCCAAGCTCCACCGCAGAGTCTCCGAGGTTATTGACAAACACCACCGGCTCCTCCTCTGCAATTCTTGCTTCATCTTCTTCGGCAAGTTTTAACAGCACTGCTTTTGCCTCCCGGATATCCGCCTCATAACCGATTCCGACAAGAATATCCACTCTTCTTTTCTCCACGTGCGAGACATTTGTAATACTGCTGTTGGAAAGGGTTCCGTTTGGAATGACAATCAGTTTGTTGTCCGCTGTGAGCAGTTTTGTGTAAAAAACAGAGATTTCCGTAACCGTTCCCTCAATTCCACTGCCATTTACCACAATATACTCTCCGACACGGAATGGTTTTAAAATCAAAATCAATACACCGCCAGCAAAATTTGACAGGCTTCCCTGCAGTGCAAGTCCGATGGCAACGCCCGCAGAGCCTAATACCGCTACTGCCGAGGTCGTGGCAATTCCAAACAGTCCCATGATGATAAAAATTAATATCACATACAACCCGTACTTGATAACCGGCGTCACAAACTGTTTGACACCCTCATCCGTGCCCGCCTTGTCCATGGAACGACGCACCATCTTCACGATGGCGCCGATAATTTTTCCACCGATAATATAAACGACAATTGCAATGACAACCTGGAGCGCAAAGTTCAGCAAATCCGGAATCAGTCCCTCAAGCCAGCTCCGAATCAGTCCCGGATTCTTTGCCACCTCGTGCAGTCCTTCCTGCGCTTCATTTACAAATGTTTCGAGTGCCTCTGTAGAATTTTCTGTCATACGGTACGCTCCTCCTTTTATCTGTCATTTGTTTTTACCGTTCTATTTCGTGGATAAACAATCCGCTGCGCAGTTTCGGCTCAAACCAGGTCGATTTGGGCGGCATAAGCCTTCCCGCATCCGCCACGGCAAACAATTCCCCAATAGACGTCGGATACATTGCAAAGGCAACAGCACAGTCATCCGCGCACCGGCGCACCAGTTCGTCTGTTCCGCGGATACCTCCGACAAAATCAATCCGTCCGTCTGTCTTCGGGTCTCCGATGCCGAGCACAGGACCTAACAGCAGATTCTGTAACAGTGACACGTCAAGACTTGCAACCGGGTCATCCGCAGGAATATCCTCTGTGTGAACCGCACACCGATACCATTTCCCGTCAAGATACATGGAAAACTCACCTTTTTTTGCCGGGTGCACGTCCTCACTGCCCTTTATTTCTTCCACGGTAAAGAGTTCTGACACTTTTTTCACAAACTCTTTGATGGAATAACCATTCAAATCCCGCACAACGCGGTTATAGTCCATAATCATCAGTTCCTCATCCGGGAATAATACGGAAAGGAAATAGTTAAATTCCTCGCTGCCATCGTAATCCGGATGTGTGGCACGGCGTTTTAAGCCAACCTTCACCGCAGAAGCCGCGCGGTGATGTCCGTCTGCAATATAAATTGCGCCAATTTTTTCAAAAACATCCCGAATTGCCGCAATTTCCGGTTCACCGGAAATTACAAATACCCGGTGTCTGATTCCGTCCTCCGAGGTAAAATCATATTCCGCTTCTCCCTCTTTGGTTTTGTTTACGATTTCGCCAATGGCGGTATTGGCACGGTATGTCAAAAAAATCGGTCCGGTCTGCGCGCTGCAGCAATCCACATGACGGATACGGTCCTCTTCCTTTTCCGACCGCGTGTTCTCATGTTTCTTTATCACACCATTCTGATAATCGTCAATGGAAGCACATGCCACGATTCCGGTCTGGACTCTTCCATCCATCGTAAGCTCATACAGATAGTAGCACGGTTTTTCATCACGGATAAAGGAACCGTCCGCAACCATCCCCCACAAAAGTTCTTTCGCTTTTTGATAAACTTTCTCATCATACATATCCACGGAAATCGGAAACTGGGTCTCCGCACGGTCAATCCGTAAAAAAGATTCCTTCTGATGCTCCACTTCCGCTGTTGCCTCTTCTCTGTTATAAACATCATAAGGGAGGGCTGCAATCTGTGCAGCCTTCCCTTTTTCTGGCCGGATGCTTATAAATGGTCTTATATCTGCCATATCCCCTATAATGCACCTTTCTCTTCTATTTTACTTTCCGTACGCGAAGAACCCCCTCGGTCTTTGCAAGCTTTTCAATGACCTCATCCGTTACCGGCGAGTCCACATCAAGCAGTGCATATGCGTAATCTCCTTTGGACTTGTTTGCCATTCCTGCGATATTGATGCCATCTTCTCCTAAGATAGTAGTGTAACGGCTGAGCATACCGCTGACATTCCGGTGTAAGATACCGATTCGTCCGGCAGTTGTGCAGGCTGCCATACTGCAATCCGGGAAGTTCACGGAATGTACGATATTACCGTTCTCCATGTAATCACGGATTTCACGAACTGCCATGATGGCACAGTTGTCCTCAGACTCTGCGGTAGATGCTCCAAGATGCGGTGTCACGATACATCCCTTTGCGCCGACAGTGGTCTGGTTCGGGAAATCAGAAACATACTTCTTTACTTTTCCGGCTGCAAGTGCCTCCACCATTGCCTCTTCATCTACCAGCAAATCTCTTGCAAAGTTCAAAACAATGGTCGTCGGTTTCATCATTGCGATTGCTTCCGCATTAATCATCTTTTTGGTAGAATCCAAAAGCGGCACATGGATGGTGATATAATCACACTCCTTGTAAATATCTTCTACATTGCTGATATGTTTTACGCTGCGGGACAGATTCCATGCAGCACTGACAGAAATATACGGGTCATATCCGTATACATCCATTCCCATATGAACGGCTGCATTTGCAACTAAAACACCGATTGCTCCAAGTCCGATAACACCTAATTTCTTTCCGGCAATTTCGGTTCCGGCAAAATTTTTCTTCTGCTTCTCTGCGGTCTTTGCAATGTTCTCATCGTTCTGGTTGTCAAGACACCACTCGATACCTCCTACGATATCACGGGACGCATAGAGCATTCCGGCAAATACCAGTTCTTTCACACCATTTGCATTGGCGCCCGGCGTGTTGAATACGACGATTCCCTTTTCTGCGCATTTGTCCAGCGGAATATTGTTGACTCCGGCTCCGGCTCTTGCAACGGCAAGCAAATTGTCCGGAAGCTCCATCTCATGCATGGAAGCGCTGCGGACTAACGCTGCATCAGCGTCCTTTAAGTCCTCTACCTTCTGGTAATCCTCTGAAAAAAGATTCAGTCCAACGGCTGCAATTGGGTTTAAACAGTTATACTGATACATCAGGCATTCTCCTCCTCAAATTTCTTCATAAACGCAACTAATTTCTCTACGCCTTCCTTCGGCATTGCATTGTAGATAGATGCACGCATACCGCCTACGGTACGATGTCCCTTTAAGTTTACAAAACCTGCTGCCGTTGCTTCTTTGACGAATTTGGCATCGAGTTCTTCATTTCCGGTTACAAACGGTACATTCATCAAAGAACGGTCCTTTGGAACGACTGTTCCGTGGAACAACTTGCTCTGATCTAAGAAATCATAAAGGATTTTTGCCTTCTCCTCGTTGCGCTCTTTCATCACGGAAAGTCCGCCCATCTTCTTTAACCATTTGAACACCTTACCACAGATGTAGATTCCGTAAGCAGGCGGTGTATTGTAAAGAGAATCATTGTCTGCATGAGTCTTATATTTTAGCATGGTCGGTGTTCCCGGAAGCGTATCTTCCGTAATCAAATCTTCACGGATAATGACGATAACGACACCTGCCGGTCCGACATTCTTCTGTACGCCGCCGTAGATGACTCCGTATTTGCTCACATCAACCGGCTCGGATAAGAAACAGGAAGAAACGTCTGCCACTAACGTATGTCCCTTCGTATTCGGAAGTTCCTTATACTTGGTTCCATAAATGGTGTTATTTTCACAGATGTATACATAATCCAAATCTTCCGGAATATCCAAATCTGAGCAGTCCGGAATGTAGGAGAAGGTTTTATCCTCCGATGATGCCAATTTCACTGCTTCCCCGTAAATCTGCGCTTCCTGGTATGCTTTCTTTGCCCACTGTCCGGTCACGATGTAGCCTGCCTTGCGGTTTTTCATCAGGTTCATTGGAATCATGGCGAACTGCTGGGATGCTCCGCCCTGTAAAAACAATACCTTGTAATTGTCCGGAATATTCATCAGGTCTCTTAAATCCTGCTCTGCTTCTTTGATGATGTTATCATACACCTTTGAGCGGTGGCTCATCTCCATAACGGACATTCCGCTTCCTCTGTAGTCTAACATTTCATCTGCGGCTTCCTGTAATACCTCCTCCGGCAGAACTGCCGGACCTGCTGAAAAATTATACACTCTGCTCATGTTTCTTCCTCCTCTGATTTCCCTATTTACCCACTTCTTTTTATTTCAGATCCTCCGCTGTAAAAGAAGAACTGATTGCTGCTCCCGGTGCGACCATCGGCCATACCTTGTCATCGCAGTCAATGATACAGTCGATTAACACCGGTGTTTTTGCCTCTAATGCTTTTTGTAATGCAAGTGAAAATTCTTCTCTCGTGGTGGCACGATAGCCGGCTGCCCCCATTGCTTCCGCCAGCTTCACAAAATCCACCCCGTCATCGAGAACGGTTGCTGAATAACGTTTTTCATAGAAAAGGTCCTGCCACTGGCGCACCATACCCAATACGTGATTGTTTACAATGACCTCGATAAGCGGCAGTTTTTCACGCACCGCTGTGGCAATTTCATTCATGTTCATACGGAAGCACCCGTCTCCCGCAATGTTGATGACCTGTTTGCCGGGATTTGCCACCTGCGCTCCGATGGCTGCTCCCAATCCGTAACCCATGGTTCCAAGTCCACCGGATGTCAGAAGGGTTCTCGGCTTCGTATATTTAAAATACTGCGCCGCCCACATCTGATGCTGTCCTACTTCCGTCGTAATGATTGCTTCCCCATTTGTCGCACGGTAGATTTCCTCTACGATAAACGGACCGCTTAAGCCTTCTGCCGGATACTTTAACGGATATTTCACCTTGAAATCCATGACATGTGTAATCCAGTCTGTATGATTTTCCTGGGTGAGTTTTGTGTTGACGCGTGTTAAGATTTCCTTTAAATCACCGATGACACAGGCATCTACCGTAATATTCTTATTGATTTCTGCCGCATCCACATCAAACTGTAAAATCTTTGCCCCACTCGCAAATTTCTTTGCATTTCCAAGCACGCGGTCGGAAAAACGTACTCCCGCCGCAATCAAAAGGTCACACTCGCTCACGCCGAGATTTGATGCCTTTGTTCCGTGCATTCCGAGCATCCCCGTATAAAGGTCGTCGTTTCCGTCAAAGGCCCCCTTTCCCATCAGGGTATCGCAGATCGGTGCATCCACCTTCTTGACAAACTCATGAAGCTCTTTGGAGGCTCCGGAGAGGACTGCGCCGCCTCCCACGAATATGTACGGGCGTTTCGCCTTCTGAATCATGGAGACTGCCGTCTCGATATCTTCTTCCCGGATGGTATCGGTCACCGGCTTCATTTTCTCCGGCGCCTTACTTACATACTCAGTCTTTGCTGCGGTAATGTCCTTCGGGATATCCACAAGCACAGGACCCGGGCGGCCTTTCTTTGCAATGGCAAATGCTCTTCTTATCGTATCTGCGAGCTTCGTTACATCCTTCACAATAAAATTATGCTTTGTAATCGGAGTTGTGATTCCCGCGATATCAATTTCCTGAAAACTGTCTTTTCCAAGCAACGGAACGGTCACATTACAGGTGATTGCCACGATTGGAACAGAATCCATATACGCAGTGGCAATTCCTGTGACCAGATTCGTTGCCCCCGGTCCGCTCGTTGCGAAACACACCCCGACCTTTCCGGTACTTCTTGCATATCCGTCCGCTGCATGGGAAGCTCCCTGCTCATGAGACGTTAAGATATGTCTGATTTCCGACTTATGTTTGTATAATTCATCATAGACGTTAAGGATGGCTCCACCGGGATATCCGAATACTGTATCGACTCCCTGCTCCTTAAGGCATTCAATGACGATCTGTGCCCCTGTCAGCTGCATGACATTGCTCTCCTTCGCATTTCTTATTTTGTTTCCGGAAGCTGTAAAATAGCTCCACGGTTTCCGGATGTCACAAGCGCTGCGTAGCGTTTGAGATAACCGGTTGTAACCTTCGGCTCACGTGGCTGCCAGTTTGCCCTGCGCGCTGCCAATTCTTCTTCGGAAACATCTAAGGTAAGTGTCATTTCCGGAATGTTGATTTTGATGATATCGCCCTCTTCTACGAGCGCAATCGGTCCGCCAACGGCTGCCTCCGGGGAAACATGACCGATGGAAGCTCCACGGCTTGCACCGGAGAAACGTCCGTCCGTAATCAGTGCTACGGAAGAGCCGAGACCCATTCCTGCAATCGCAGAAGTCGGATTTAACATTTCGCGCATACCAGGTCCGCCCTTCGGTCCCTCATAGCGGATGACAACCACATCGCCTGCAACAATTTTGCCGCCCTTGATGGCTGCAATCGCATCTTCCTCACAGTCAAAGACTCTCGCCGGTCCCTCATGTACCATCATTTCATCACAGACTGCAGAACGTTTTACAACACTGCCATCCGGTGCAAGATTTCCTTTTAATACGGCAAGACCGCCTGTCTTGCTGTACGGATTGTCTACCGGGCGGATGACCTCCGGGTTCTTGTTTACCGCATCTTTAATATTTTCTCCGACAGTCTTTCCGGTAACGGTCATACAGTCGGTATGTAACAGTCCGATATCTGCGAGTTCCTTCATAACGGCGTAAACACCGCCTGCCTCATTCAAATCCTCCATATAAGTCGGACCTGCCGGTGCAAGGTGGCAGAGGTTCGGGGTCTTCTCACTGATTGGATTCGCAAATGCAATGTCAAAATCAAAACCAACTTCATGTGCAATTGCCGGAAGGTGAAGCATACTGTTGGTGGAGCATCCGAGTGCCATATCTACGGTCAGGGCATTTAAGATAGCATCCTTTGTCATAATATCTCTCGGACGGATATCTTTTTTGTACATTTCCATAACTGCCATTCCGGCATGTTTTGCCAGCTTGATTCGCTCGGAATAAACTGCCGGGATGGTACCGTTTCCGCGAAGTCCCATTCCAAGTGCCTCTGTCAGGCAGTTCATGGAGTTTGCGGTATACATTCCGGAGCAGGAGCCACAGGTCGGACATACCTTCTCTTCGTATTCCTTTACCTCTTCTTCTGTCATGGAGCCTGCTGCATAAGCGCCAACTGCCTCAAACATGGAAGAAAGACTTCTCTTCTGTCCTTTTACATGACCTGCAAGCATCGGACCGCCGGATACGAAGACAGTCGGCACGTTGATTCTTGCTGCTGCCATTAAAAGTCCCGGTACGTTCTTGTCACAGTTTGGAACCATGACCAGCGCATCAAACTGATGGGCGAGTGCCATACATTCGGTAGAATCGGCAATCAAATCTCTTGTTACCAGAGAATATTTCATTCCGATGTGTCCCATTGCAATTCCGTCGCAGACTGCGATTGCCGGAAATACGACCGGAACACCGCCTGCCTCTGCAACACCGAGTTTTACGGCATTTACAATTTTGTCAAGATTCATATGACCCGGAACAATCTCGTTATAAGAGCTTACAATTCCGACCATTGGTTTTTTCATTTCTTCTTCCGTGAAGCCAAGTGCATTAAAAAGACTTCTGTGCGGCGCCTGCTGCATTCCTGTTCTACAGTTGTCACTTCTCATATCTTTTTCCTCATTTCTATTTCAAAATTATATTGTCATTCTCTCATTGTAAAATCTTACACGCGTTCTGCAATCAAATCGCCCATCTGTGCGGTGCCAACCTGTGTCACCTCGGATTTTTTCTCCTCTTCCTGCGGCATGATGTCGATAGTGCGGTAACCTTCTTTTAAGACCTGTCTGACCGCTGCCTCGATGGCATCTGCCTCCCTGTCAAGGTCAAAGGTGTAACGCAGCATCATTGCTGCACTTAAAATCGTTGCGATTGGATTGGCAATTCCTTTTCCTGCGATATCCGGTGCGGAACCGCCACTCGGCTCATAAAGGCCAAAGCGTGTGTCATTTAAGCTTGCGGAGGACAGCATTCCGATGGAACCTGTCACCATGCTCGCTTCATCCGAAAGAATATCTCCGAACATATTCTCGGTCAGAATCACATCGAACTGCTTCGGGTCTTTTACAAGCTGCATTGCACAGTTGTCTACAAGCATATGCTCATAGGAAACCTCCGGATAATCGGCTGCCACTTCCTCTACAATCTTACGCCAGAGTCTTGAAGAATCTAACACATTTGCCTTATCGACGCTTGTCACCTTCTTGCGGCGCTTCATTGCAATGTCAAATGCACGTTTTGCAATCCGTCTGATTTCGTTCTCATTATAGGTCAGCGTATCGGTCGCTGTCACAACGCCATCCACCGTCTCCGTCTTTCTGGCTCCGAAATAAAGTCCGCCGGTCAGTTCCCGCATAATCATCATATCAAAACCGTTTCCGATAATATCATCCCGCAGCGGGCAGGCTGCCTTTAATTCTTCGTATAAATATGCCGGTCTTAAATTGGCAAATAAATTTAAAGATTTGCGGAGTTTTAAGAGTCCTGCTTCCGGTCTTAACTCCGGTGAAAGTTTATACCATGGGGAAGTTGCCGTGTTTCCGCCGATGGAGCCCATTAAAACCGCATCGGATGCCTTTGCCGCTGCAATTGCCTCGTCCGTAAGCGGTACGCCTGTCGCATCAATCGAACATCCTCCCATTAAAATGTCCGTATAATCAAACTGATGTCCGTATTTTTTCCCAATCTTATCTAATACTTTTCGCGCTTCTGCTACGATTTCCGGGCCAATTCCGTCTCCGGAAATCACACCAATTTTACAATTCATCTCTAATCGAACCCTCACCTTCCATAATCCTGTCGATTTGCATGCTGCAGATTATATTTATACTATAATAATGTATCTTGGGAAACATTTCAACCGTATGGACTATTTTTCTTTTTCATAGGTTCTATAACCTGATATTATAAATAAGTTCTGTTATTATTCCGTACCCATATAGGATTCCGGCAAAAGTTCCAGTCCCACCAGCCGTTTTAACAGCACCCTGCTTCCATCCTCAAACACCAGCGTCTTTTTATATTCGTCAAGTTTCCTGACATTTCCCTCCATCGTCTGATAGGCACCGCCCTCCTTGCGCTCATCCGGTTCAAAATACGTAAGCTTCACAGCCGGATGTTTGTCTAACTGCTGTCTTATCTGCTGTAAGGTCTCATCCAGCCGTTCCTTCTCATCCTCGTCAAGCTCCATAAATGTTTGCGTCTGCCTTGCCGTCTCGTCGATGGCATCCTCATAGCCGCTTAACGCCGCAAACGGCGAAAACTGCGCCGCCCGCTCAAGCAGTGACATCCGCGGATGTTTCGCGGATACCGGATGTGGCAGGTCTATGATATCGTCATACTTTCCCATCCCATCGCCTCCTTATGCCTTGTGTCCGCCAATCTGTCCGTTTCGCTCCATCGTTGTTGCGCCCTCCTGCAAATTCATTCCTTTTAAAATTGCATTTCTGCCATACTTCTTCTGGATATCAAGTACTGCCTGCTGCATCTTTTTTTCTCTGGCATACTCTCTTTCCTCCTCTTTACGCTGTTCTTCTCTTGCCGCATAATCCGTAAACAAATCAAGCTGTTCCCAGGTGCCTTCTTCTGTCCCCTTTTCCTCCTGCTCTTTTGTCACACGGTTTGCCACCACATAGAGTCTGCGGGTCAACAGGCCCGGATTTACGATTCGGTCGAAAAGCTTCATTACTGCATTTGTAATCTGTTTTGTGGAACAGGTCTTTTTCGGCAGATTTATCGTGCCATGTGCATGTTTTGGAATCAGTCTTCCATACGCATCCTTTGTAACCTCTCCGTGATATTTTTTGCGGATTTCGGGATTCGTCAGATTTTCAATGTCATAGCCGACTGTCATCACAATCTGGTCTGTCACCAGCCCTTTTTCCGCCAAATCAAGCACTAATAAATCCGTCATTTCCCGCACCAAAAGCTTTGTCTTTTCAAATGTATAAGGACAGTGTAACACCTGCCCGGAACCGATGCTGTTTGACTCCGGCTTATATGCCTTAATCTCTGCAATCGTACATGGCTCATACCCCCACGCATGGTCAATTAACAGCTCCGCATTCACGCCGAACATCTTATAGAGCAGTTCCTCGTTATAGTATTCATTCGGTTTTCCAATCGAACAGCGCGCCACGTCTCCCATCGTGTAAAGTCCGACCTGTTCGAGCTTTTTGGCGTATCCTCTTCCCACCCGCCAGAAATCCGTAAGCGGACGGTGCTCCCAGAGCTGCCTTCTGTAGGATTTTTCATCAAGCCTTGCAATCCGCACCCCATGCGCATCCGGTGCTGTATGCTTTGCCTCAATGTCAAGTGCCACCTTTGTCAGATACAGATTCGTTCCGATTCCCGCCGTAGCGGTAATTCCGGTCTCCTCGTACACGCTTTGCACCATCCTGGACGCAAGCTCCTCCGGGGTCAGCTTATAAGTCTCAAGATATGGTGCCGCATCGATAAACACCTCGTCGACGGAATAGACGTGTATGTCCTCCGGTGCGATATATCTTAAATAAATCTGATAAATTTTCGTGCTGTATTCCATGTAAAGCGCCATTCTTGGCGGCGCTGCAATATAATCGACCGAAAGTCCAGGGAAGGCTTCTAACTCTTTTGCATCAATGGATGCCCCTGTAAACCTGCCGCCCGGCGCTTTTTTCACCCGTGCGTAATTTACATCCCGCACCTTCTGGACAACCTCAAACAACCTCGCTCTGCCTGGGATTCCATATGCCTTTAGTGACGGCGAAACGGCAAGGCATATGGTTTTTTCCGTGCGGCTTTCATCTGCAACTACAAGATTCGTCATCAGTGGATTTTTTCCACGTTCCACACACTCCACAGAGGCGTAGAAGGATTTTAAATCAATCGCAATATAGCAGGTTTCTCTCGCTTCCATCTGTCCTCTCCCTTCAATGTAACGTAGTAATTCCTAAAATAAAGTGTGCAAAAAACCCACCTGACCTGATGTCAGATGGGCTTTTATCTTAAGCAGTCTTATTCTGCTGCTTCTTCCGGTTTCTCCACTGCTGAAACTGCAGATTTCTGCATCGGGATACGGCAATTCTTGTTGCTTCCGAACTCAACGATGATAGTGTCCTCATCAATATCGATAACGGTTCCGTAGAATCCGCTCGTTGTAAGGACGGTATCTCCTACTGCCAGTTCCGATAACATAGCGTTTTTCTTCTGGGTTTCTTTCTTCTGTGGGCGAATCATGAAGAAATACATGAATACGAATAATACAACCAGCCAGATGACCATGCTTCCGATTCCGTATGCAGAGCTTGCTGCCTGCGTAGACCCTGTTGCCAAGATTTCCAACATTCTATTTTCCTCCTAATTTGTAACACGGATAAACTTTAAGTCCATGTTTCTTCCTTGTCCTAAAGACACTATGGAATATTTTACACAAAAGTCTCATATTCGGCAAGCGTTTCCGAACAAATTTTTGTGATTTCACAGTTATTTTATAAATTCTCTTCTTTTTCCCGGTTAATCTGTCCCATGCGGTAAAGCTTCTCTTCTTTATAGGAATGGAAATTGCCTGCATCAAGCGCATCGCGGATTTCTTCCATCATTGTATTGTAGAAATACAGATTGTGGAGTACGCAAAGACGCATACCAAGCATTTCCTTTGCCTTTAACAGATGGCGTACATATGCCCTGCTGTAGCGGCGGCAGGTCGGACATTGACAGCCCTCCTCAATCGGGCGCATATCCTTCTCATATTTCTGGTTAAACAGATTGATTTTTCCAATATTCGTGTATACATGACCGTGACGTCCATTCCGGGAAGGATAAACGCAGTCAAAGAAATCGATTCCGCGCTCTACGCCCTCTAAAATGTTTGCCGGAGTTCCAACACCCATCAGGTAGGTTGGCTTGTCAACCGGAAGGTACGGTACTGTCTCATCGAGGATATGATACATCTCCTCATGCGTTTCCCCTACGGCAAGTCCACCGACTGCATATCCGTCCAAATCCAGCTCCGAAATCCGCTTTGCATGGTCGATACGGATATCCGGGTAAATTGCTCCCTGGTTGATTCCGAATAATAACTGGTCTTTGTTGACCGTATCTTCCAGGCTGTTTAAACGTGCCATTTCTGTCTTACAGCGCATCAGCCAGCGTGTCGTGCGTGCGACAGAATTCTCCACGTACTCACGTTCTGCAAGTGCCGGCGCACACTCATCAAATGCCATTGCAATCGTGGAACCGAGGTTGGACTGAATCTGCATACTCTCCTCCGGTCCCATGAAAATCTTTGCGCCGTCAATATGGGAATTAAAATAAACGCCCTCTTCTTTAATCTTGCGAAGTCCTGCTAAGGAAAATACCTGAAATCCGCCGGAATCAGTCAGAATCGGACGATTCCAGGACATAAATTTGTGAAGACCGCCCACTTCCTTAATCAGCTTATCTCCGGTTCTCACATGGAGATGGTAGGTATTTGACAGCTCCACCTGACACTTAATCTGCTCTAAGTCCTCTGTCGACACGGCTCCCTTGATTGCCGCCACTGTTCCTACATTCATAAAAACAGGGGTCTGGATATCTCCGTGTACGGTGTGGAAGGTTCCTCTTTTAGCTCTCCCTTCCTGTTTTAAAAGTTCATATCTTTTACTCATATTATCATAACCATGCCTTTCTATAATTGTGTAAATCCGTTCTGTCCGGTCAGTTCATCCAGCAGCAAAAAGTACTCTTCAAATGTTTTTTTACAGCAGTCCGGATTGTCGATAATGATACCGTCCGACCGAAGCCCAAGCAGGGAAAATGCCATTGCAACCCGGTGGTCCTCATAAGTATCTATCACCGCAGGCTTTGGTTTTCCCGGATAAATAGTCACTGCCGACGCCTCCTCCTTGCAGAGAATCCCGCAGGCTCCAAGGTCTGCCGCTATCGCATGAATCCGGTCGCACTCCTGTCCTCTGATATGCGCGATGCCCTCCATCCTCACCGGCCCTGCCGCGTAAGGTGCAATTGCCGCAAGTGTGAGCGCCTGGTCTGAAAAATCATTCATATTGACTGAAATGCCCTTTAATGCGCCATTTTCCGGTCCTGTCACTGCAATTCCGTCCGTCTCCTCTGCCACGGTACAGCCCATCTGTTCTAACACCTTCAAAAACTTCAAATCGCCCTGACTGTTGTCCGAATGTACTCCTTTTATGAGCGCACGTCCGCCGGTAACTGCTGCCGCCGCATAAAAATAGCACGCCGCCGACATATCCGGCTCTATCTGATAGCTTCGCTTCTGATAGGACGAATCCGGCAAAACCCGATAATCTCTTCCGTCAAATTCCACGAAGGTCCCCGCTTCCTTTAACATTTCTCGGGTAATGCGGATATAGGAACCGTCCGTCTTTTCACTCGTAATGTGAATGAGAAGTCCCTGTTTTATCATCGGTGCCACTAAAAGCATCGCACTTAAAAACTGCGTGCTCTTACTGATGTCAAGTTCGAGAGTAAGCGGTTTTGTCTCCGTGTCTGCATCCTTGCGGCATCCCTCAATCCGGATAGGTAAATGCCCTTCCTCTTCCAGACATTTTATCTTCGCACCCGCCTGAATCAGCAGGTCAAACAGTGGTTTCATCGGTCTTTTTTTCATCTGCTCCGACGCCGTCACCGTATAACAGCCGTCTGAAAACCCAAGCATCGCCGTCAAAAATCTTGCGGCGGTCCCAGCACTTCCCACATAGATTTCGGCTTCTTTTAAAGGAATCTCTCCACCACAGCCGGTGACCGTCACTTTCTTTTCTGCTTCCCGAATCAGTACATGAAAGCCGAGCGATTGCAGGGAGGACAGAAAATAACGCGAATCGTCCGAAAAAAGGACACCTCTTAACTCTACCGTTCCTTCTGTCAGCGCCGCCATCAAAAGTGCACGGTTTGTCATGCTCTTAGAGCCTGGTACTTCCACCGTCCAGTCAATGGGTTGTTCTATTTTTTTCACACGATACTGTCTGCCCATGCCATTCCTCATTTCTGGTTTTCTTTTCGGAAACTCCCAGTCGTTTTCCGAAATTCTCCTACCTATCTTAGCATATTCTTCTCCGGTTGCAAATCTTTTTATTGTCATGGAAACAATAATCTTTTATAATAGACTCATAATTACGAGAAAAGAAATGAGGTACTCTTATGGCTGGCTCATCCTTTGGAACCATATTTAAAATTACAACTTGGGGCGAATCACACGGAAAAGGCTTAGGAGTTGTCGTGGACGGCTGTCCGGCAGGACTTCCGCTGACGGAAGAAGACATCCAGAAATATTTAGACCGCCGCAAGCCGGGACAGTCCAAATATACAACGCCAAGAAACGAAGCGGATGCTGTGGAAATCCTCTCGGGTGTCTTTGAGGGACGGACAACCGGAACCCCTATCTCCCTTATGGTGACAAACAAGAATCAGCAGTCAAAAGACTACAGTGAGATTGCCTCCTACTACCGCCCCGGTCACGCCGATTATACATTTGACCAGAAATACGGTTTTCGCGACTACCGCGGCGGTGGACGCTCCTCCGGCAGAGAGACCATCGGACGTGTTGCCGCAGGCGCTATCGCCGCAAAGGTTCTCGCAGCACTTGGAATCTCCTTTACCACCTACACCCGCTCGATTGGTCCTATCTTCTGCGATTCCACGCATTTTGACGCCGCAGAAATCATGAATAATCCGCTCTATATGCCGGATGCCGTTGCCGCAGAAAATGCTGCACAGTACCTCGAAGCCTGTATCGCGGACTTAAATTCCTCCGGCGGAACCATCGAGTGCATTATTTCCGGTGTTCCGGCAGGTATCGGCGACCCGGTTTTTGAAAAGTTAAATGCCAACCTCGCCAAGGCAGTCATGTCCATCGGTGCCGTGAAAGGCTTTGAAATCGGAGATGGTTTTGACGTGGCAAGAGCCACCGGACGGGACAATAACGATGCGTTTCGGATGGGAAAAGATGGTTCTGTTGTAAAAACAACAAATCATGCCGGCGGCATCTTAGGCGGCATGAGTGATGGCAGTGATATTCTTTTACGCGCCGCCATCAAGCCGACTCCTTCGATTGCTTCCACGCAGCAGACCGTCAACCGGATGGGTGAAGAAATTGACGTGAGCATCCGCGGACGCCACGACCCGGTTATCGTTCCACGCGCTGTTGTGGTCGTGGAATCCATGGCAGCCATCACGATTTTAGATGCGCTTCTTTTAAACATGGGTGCACGGATGGATTCTCTTGAGCGGTTCTATCACAATGAAAAATAAATCAAAAATTTGATTTATCCAAAAAGAAAGCAGCTCCCTTTTCCGAGGGAGCTGCTTTCTTTTTCCTTCTGGGAATTAACATATTTCCTAGCTTCTGCGAATATGCTGATGTGTAAACAGATGGTCCTGACAGTACTCGTAGTTGCCCTCACATTTCGAGCAGAAACGAAACTCCAACGTCGGGTCATCCTTCTCGGTACGTCCGCACACGGCACATTTGTGCTTGGTGATTCCGGAACCGGTGCGCGGCTGACGCATCTGTGCCTTAAACTGCTGTCTTCTGTGGATTTCGTGCGGTGTGTAGCGGTTTAGGTTGCGCGTTGAAAGGAAGAAAATCAGGAAGTTTAACAGCGACAGTAAAATCGTTGCCGCAAGCACTCCTGTCACCATCCAGGCAATTGCACTTCCGTAATAAGCATTGTAAGCGCGGAAGGTACTGAATACATTGTAGCCAAGCATCAGTACATACACCAGTGCCATCCATTTCATGCGGATTGGAATGATAAAATAAAGCATGACCTGCATATCCGGATACATCGCTGCAAATGCAAGGAAAATCGACATATTGATGTAGGTCGTGCTGACAAATCCGCCCATCAGACTGCTGACCGTATAGGCAACTGCTGCCCCGCCAAGCAGATAGGTGACACCGTAAATTAAGAGCGAGCCGACAACAGTCACAAGGATTCCACCGATAATATAGACGTTAAAGCGGAACGTTCCCCATGTGCGCTCAAGCACGGTTCCGAGCTGATAATAAAACAACATCATAATCAGCAGGAAAATAATATTCGTATCGGTTGGCTGGAAAATCCAGGTGATAATGCGCCAGATTTGTCCATGCAAAATGTAGTAAGGCTGAAAGTTTAAGTAACTTAAGATAGAAGGACTTACCATATTGATGACAAATCCAATACTGTATGCCCCAATCAGCCAGATGACAAGATTTGGAATTGCAAAGCGCCCCAGCTTGCGCTCTAATTTATTAAGCCAGTTCATAAATTGTTACCTCTCTTAGTAATTTTTACATCCGTTATTATTTTTTAAGTATATCCATACCGCAAACCTTTGTCAATGCGGGTACTTTTTCTTCATAAAAAGTTTATATATTTGAAAGAAATTGCACATTGTCTTTTGTAAATTACTGTCGTATAATGTAAACTGCTTGTTTTGTATCTATACACTATTAATATAGAAGAAACACCTTTTATCCTGGCAGAAGATGCCGATGATAAATGATTCATTTTAAAGGAGAAAGATTATGGAAAACAACACCTTATATAAGTTGGGAATCGACATTGGTTCCACCACAGTAAAAGTTGCTGTTTTAGATGAGCAGGACAACCTTCTTTTTTCTGATTATGAACGGCACTTTGCCAATATCCGAGAAACATTATCTGATCTAATAAAGAAGGCTTACGACGCGTTAGGCGATTTTCGGGTTGCACCGATGATTACCGGTTCCGGTGGACTTACCCTTGCCAAACATTTAAACATCCCGTTTGTGCAGGAGGTTATCTCGGTCTCCACCGCATTACAGCACTATGCACCGCAGACAGACGTTGCCATCGAGCTCGGCGGAGAAGATGCCAAAATCATCTACTTCGAAGGCGGAAACGTAGAACAGCGTATGAACGGAATCTGTGCCGGCGGTACCGGCTCTTTTATTGACCAGATGGCATCCTTAATCCAGACCGATGCCACCGGTTTGAATGAATACGCAAAGAATTTCAAGGCAATTTATCCAATTGCAGCGCGCTGTGGTGTATTCGCCAAAACTGATATCCAGCCGCTTATCAACGAAGGTGCCACCAGAGAAGACCTCTCCGCCTCTATTTTCCAGGCGGTTGTCAACCAGACCATCAGCGGTCTTGCCTGTGGAAAGCCAATCCGCGGCCATGTTGCATTCTTAGGCGGTCCTCTGCACTTTCTTTCCGAGCTTAAGGCAGCCTTTATCCGCACCTTAAATCTCGATGAGGAACATGCGATTACACCGGAAAACTCACACCTGTTTGCCGCTATCGGTTCCGCTTTAAATTATAAGGAAGACAGCACCACCACCTTAAAGGAAATTTTAGACAAGCTTTCCTCTGAAATTCATATGGAATTTGAGGTTGCACGTATGGAGCCTTTATTCTCCGGTGAGGATGAATATCAGGCTTTCCTTGCGCGTCATAACGGACACAACGTCAAAACCGGAGACCTCGCTTCCTACCGTGGAAACTGCTACCTTGGAATTGATGCCGGTTCCACAACGACTAAAGTCGCTCTCGTAGGCGAAGACGGTTCTCTGCTGTATTCGTTCTACAGCAACAATAACGGAAGCCCGCTTTCTACTGCAATTCATGCAATTCAGGAGATTTATTCCCTGCTTCCGGAGGGTGCCACCATCGTCCACTCCTGCTCTACCGGTTACGGCGAAGCTCTGCTTAAGGCAGCGTTAATGCTCGATGACGGCGAAGTGGAAACCGTTGCACATTACTATGCCGCTGCATTTTTTGACCCTTCCGTCGACTGTATTCTCGATATCGGCGGTCAGGATATGAAATGCATCAAAATTAAAAATCAGACCGTCGACAGTGTACAGCTCAACGAGGCCTGCTCTTCCGGCTGTGGTTCTTTCATCGAGACCTTTGCAAAATCCTTAAACTACTCTGTTCAGGATTTCGCAAAAGAGGCTTTATTTGCCCAAAACCCGATTGACCTGGGAACCCGCTGTACCGTATTTATGAATTCCAAAGTTAAACAGGCACAGAAAGAGGGCGCTTCCGTTGCTGATATCTCCGCCGGACTTGCCTACTCTGTCATCAAAAATGCGCTATTTAAGGTTATCAAGCTCTCTGATGCCAGCCAGCTTGGAAAAAATATCGTGGTACAGGGTGGTACTTTCTATAATGATGCTGTTTTGCGAAGCTTTGAAAAAATCGCGGGCGTCCAGTGCGTCCGCCCTGATATCGCCGGTATCATGGGTGCTTTCGGTGCTGCACTTATCGCAAGGGAGCGCCATGAAAACGGCTATGTTTCCTCGATGCTCTCCATCAATGCCATCAATGCGCTGACATTTGACACCAAGCTCACAAGATGCCAGGGCTGTACCAACCACTGTATGCTGACCATCAACCGTTTTTCTGACAATCGTCAGTACATTACCGGTAACCGCTGTGAACGCGGAATCGGCGGCGAGAAGAACAAAGAGAATATTCCAAACCTGTTTGAATACAAGAACAAACGGCTGTTTGACTACAAGCCGCTGACTGTGGAAGAAGCATCCCGCGGCACGGTCGGCATTCCGCGCGTTCTCAATATGTATGAAAATTACCCGTTCTGGGCTGTTTTCTTTACAAAATTAGGCTTCCGGGTTGTGCTCTCCCCGCAGTCAACCCGCAAAATTTATGAGATGGGTATCGAGTCCATCCCAAGTGAATCCGAGTGTTATCCGGCAAAACTGGCACACGGTCATGTTTCCTGGCTGATTCACCAGAATGTAGACTTTATCTTCTACCCATGTGTTCCTTACGAGCGCAATGAATTTCCGGATTCCAACAACCACTACAACTGCCCGATTGTCACCTCCTACGCGGAAAACATCAAGAACAACGTAGATGAGATTACCTCCGGTCAGGTGCGGTTTTTAAATCCGTTCATGTCCTTTGCAAGCGAGGAGGCATTATCCTCACAGCTTGTCAAGACCTTCAGCGGAAGTGAATTCCACATTCCGGAATCCGAAATCCGCGATGCTGTTTCGGAAGGCTACAAGGAGCTTGCCGTCTGCCATATGGAGATGCAGAAAAAGGGTGAAGAAGTATTAAAATACCTTGAAGAGACCGGAAAACGCGGAATCGTTCTCGCAGGACGTCCGTATCACGTAGACCCGGAAATCAACCATGGTATTCCGGAGTTAATCAATTCCTACGGCATTGCCGTACTGACAGAGGATTCCGTCTCTCACTTAAAACAGGTAGATTGTCCTTTGATTGTCATGGACCAGTGGATGTATCACTCCCGCCTTTATGCAGCCGCAAACTTTGTAAAAACGCGTGATGACCTTGACCTCATCCAGTTGAACTCCTTCGGCTGTGGACTTGACGCTGTAACGACAGATGCCGTAAATGATATTTTAAGCAAGTCCGGCAAGATTTACACCTGCTTAAAAATCGACGAAGTCAATAACCTTGGCGCCGCACGTATCCGTATCCGCTCCCTGCTCTCCGCCATCCGCGTGCGTGAGAAAAAGCAGACAAAGCGTACGATTGTTCCGGCAAACTACAACCGCGTTGTTTTCACTGAGGAGATGCGCAAAAATTACACCATCCTCTGCCCGCAGATGTCACCGATTCATTTTGAACTGTTAGAGCCGGCATTCCAGACCGCAGGCTACAACCTGGTGGTTCCGGATGTGCCAAGCCGCACCTGTGTGGACGTCGGATTAAAATATGTAAACAACGACGCATGTTACCCTTCGTTGATTGTAGTTGGTCAGTTAATGGCGGCTGTCATGTCCGGCGATTTTGACATGAAAAAGACCGCGATTCTGATTTCACAGACCGGTGGCGGCTGCCGTGCGAGCAACTATATCGGATTCATCCGCCGTGCCTTAGAAAAAGCCGGTTACCCGGATGTTCCGGTTATTTCCATCAACTTAAGCGGACTTGAGAAGAATCCTGGATTTAAGCTGACGCTTCCGTTAATCCAGCACGGACTGTATGCACTCGAATTTGGCGATATTTTCCTGCGTTGTCTCTACCGCACCCGCCCATACGAGGCAGAACCGGGTTCTGCCAACGCGCTTCATGAGAAATGGAAGAAAGAATGTATCGCATTTGTAAGCCAGAAGGGACTGCTCTCCCACAGCAAGTACAAAAAGATGTGCCGCGAAATCATCCGTGACTTTGACAATCTTCCGCGACTTGATATTCAAAAGCCGCGTGTCGGTGTCGTAGGAGAGATTCTTGTGAAGTTCCATCCTGCGGCAAATAACTATCTGGTGGATTTATTAGAGTCAGAGGGGGCAGAGGCGGTTGTTCCGGACCTTACGGACTTCCTGCTCTACTGCTTCTACAATACCGGATTCAAGGCAGATAACCTTGGCATGAGCAAACGCTCCAAGAAAATCGGACGCCTCGGCATCAATTTCTTCGAGTGGCTGCGCTCCGCCGCAAGAGACGAATTAGAAAAGAGCAAGCATTTCGATGCACCTGCCCATATTGATGACCTTGCAAAATATGCAAGAGATATTGTATCAGAGGGAAATCAGACCGGTGAAGGATGGTTTTTAACCGGAGAAATGCTAGAGTTAATCCATACGGGAACCCCGAACATCGTCTGCACGCAGCCATTTGCCTGCCTGCCGAACCATGTCGTTGGAAAGGGTGTTATCAAAGAGCTCCGTCACCGCTACCCGGCTTCCAACATTGTCGCCATCGACTATGACCCGGGTGCCAGTGAGGTAAATCAGCTGAACCGTATCAAGCTGATGCTCTCCACCGCAAACAAGAACTTAAAGGAACAGAATCATTAAGAAATTTTAGGTAAAAAAATGACGTGGGTTGATTTTTAATCCACGTCATTTTTCTTTTCCATATTTGTCTTGTCCACCAGATAAATCGGTCTGTCTTTGATTTCAAGATACATCTTTGCCATATACTGTCCCAGAATTCCCATAAAAAATAACAGGATTCCGCTCAAAAATGTGATGATACAAGCCAGGGACGGCCAGCCCGGTACGGGGTCTCCCATCAGAGACTTCCGCACCACAATAAAAATCGTTGCAATAAAGGACAACAGGCATAACAGAAAACCTGCAAACGATGCCACAACAAGCGGGGTTGTGGTAAAGGCAACCATTCCTTCGATGCTATACTTAAAGAGCTTCCAGAACGACCACTTCGTCTCTCCTGCCACGCGCTTGACATTTTCAAATTCAATCCATTTGGTCTTAAATCCGACCCAACCAAACAGCCCTTTGGAAAAACGGTTGTATTCTTTCAGCTCTAACAGCGCATTGACAAACTTCCGGTTCATGAAACGGAAATCTCTGGCGCCATCTACAATATCTACATTTGACATACGGTTAATCAGTCGATAGAACATATGCGCAAAGAAAGAACGCACCGGAGGCTCTCCCCTGCGTGTCACCCTGCGCGTAGCAGCGGAATCATATCCTTCCACTGCCACTGCATGGTAAAGCTCCGGTAATAAATCCGGCGGGTCCTGCAAATCCGCGTCCATCGTTGCAATATAATCTCCCTTGGCGTACTGAAATCCTGCATACATCGCCGATTCCTTCCCGAAATTCCGGGAAAAGGACACATATTTTACCCTGGTATCTGCTATTGCAAGCTTCTCTATCTCTACCATAGTACCGTCTGTGGAGCCATCATCTACAAATATAACTTCAAACTCCTGCTCCTTCATCTGCTCCATTACCTGAGACACCTTTTCCCAGAATAATGGGAGTGCACTTTCCTCGTTGAAGCAGGGAACAATCAGCGATATCAGTTCTGCCATCTGTGTTTTCTCCTCTGTCTTTCTCAAGTCTTTTTCTATTTTACCTCAATCAGACAGAATACGCAAGTTCTGTTATTCTCCGAGCATTTTTTTCAAATCTTCCTCCGGCGTATGAATCGGTGAGATTCCAAAGTTATCTACCAGATACTGTAAGACATTTGGCGAAATAAATGCCGGGAGAGTCGGTCCAAGGTGGATATTTTTTATTCCAAGGTGAAGCAGGGTCAGTAAAATGCAGACTGCTTTCTGCTCATACCAGGAAAGTACCATCGAAAGCGGAAGCTCGTTGACACCGCAGTCAAATGCCTCTGCGAGCGCAACTGCTACCTTAATCGCACTGTAGGCATCATTACACTGTCCCATGTCCATCAGGCGCGGAAGGGTTCCAATCGTGCCAAGGTCCAAGTCATTAAAACGGTATTTTCCGCAGGCAAGCGTCAAAATCACGCTGTCCTTCGGTGTCTGCTTCACAAATTCGGTATAATAATTACGTCCCGCTCTCGCACCATCACAGCCGCCGACAAGGAAGAAGTGACGGATTGCACCGGTCTTTACCGCCTCTACCACCTGGTCTGCCACGGAAAGCACTGTATGGTGTCCAAATCCGGTCATCACCGTATCACCGCCGTTAATTCCGGTGAATCTGGTATCTTCTTTAAAACCACCAAGCTCTAACGCTTTTTCAATCACCGGCGTAAAATCCTTGTCTGCTCCGATATGAACCATTTCCGGATAAGATACTACTTCCGTGGTAAATATACGGTCCTTATAGCTCTCCTTTACCGGCATCAGACAGTTCGTGGTAAAAAGAACCGGTGCCGGAAGATTTGCAAATTCCTTCTGCTGATTCTGCCATGCAGTTCCGTAATTTCCTTTCAGGTGCGGATACTGCTTTAATAACGGATAAGCATGCGCCGGAAGCATCTCTCCGTGCGTGTATATGTTAATTCCCTTATCCTTTGTCTGTTCTAACAGCAGCTTTAAGTCATATAAATCATGTCCGGTAATGACAATAAACGGTCCCTTTTCCACGGTAAGCGGTACGGTCACAGGTGCCGGATTTCCAAATGTCTCTGTATTTGCGCGGTCAAGCAGTGCCATACATTTAAGGTTCACCTCTCCGACCTCAAGTACAACCGGAAGAAGCTGTTCCATATCCATATCGTAGCCTAAGATAGACAATGCCTTGTAAAAGAAATCGTTTACCTCCTCATCCTCATAACCGAGCACTGCCGCATGATAAGCATATGCCGCCATTCCACGGATTCCAAACAGAATCAGTGATTTTAAGGAGCGGATATCCTCATCCGCATTCCACAGCTTCTTCATCTCATAATCGGATGTATTTCCACATGGGGATGCACAGGTCGCACAGTTTGGGACGATGCGCTGTTTTTCCGCATGCACCTTTGCAATCACTTCCCGCAAGGTCTCATCGTTAAAATTTACATTTGTAATCGTTGTAAACAGTCCCTCGATTAAAATTCCGGTGGTATCTTCTGTCTTTGGATTATTTCCACAGGACTTTGCAAGCCCGATTAATGCTCCGGTCAGTTCATCCTGTAACGCAGCAGTAGTACTGCTCTTTCCACATACGCCCGCAGCACCCGTGCACCCGCTGCACCCTGCTGTCTGTTCACACTGAAAACAAAACATCTGCTGTTCCATCTTTTTATACACTCCTTTTCCTCTCGTTTCTGAACACATTTTACCCGGAATGGAGTTCTTTTTCTGTTGTTTTTCCAACATTTTTTAAGATTCTTCGAGAAGTTCACTCAACGGATGGAAGGTGTAACCCATCTCCTCCCACTTACTCAGGAGTTCGTCAAGAATCTGCGCATTTGTACTCGACGTGCTGTGCAAAAGCACAATTGCCCCCGGATGGATTCTCGTTAAAAGCTTTTCAAATGCCGCTTCCTTGGTCGGCTGGTCATCCACATTCCAGTCCACATAGGCAAGGCTCCAGAAAAATGTGGAATATCCCAGTTCCTTTGCCATCTTTAAATTTTCCGTGCTGTATTTTCCCTGCGGCGGTCTGTAGTACATTGCCAGTTCACTTCCGGTAATCTCGGAAAACAGTTTCGAGACATCGTCCATCTCCTTCTGAAAGGAAGCAAGATCGGAAATGGATGACATATCGGGATGGTGATAGGTATGATTTCCAACCGTATGTCCGTCTTCCACCATTCGCTTTGCAGTCTCCGGTGCCGTCTCTAAAAAATGTCCCACCACAAAAAAAGTGGCCGGTGCGTTATGCTTCTTTAAAGCATCTAAAATCGGCTCCGTGTTTCCGTTTTCATATCCGCAGTCAAACGTCAGGTATAGTTTTTTCTCATCCCCGCTTCCGACAAAATAGGCATTGTACTGCTTTAATTCCTCCGCTGTGGCATTTCCGGTCGGTTTTGTGCCCTCTGTGCCAAATCCAAGTCCCCAGTTTTCCGCCTGCATCAAAACGGCAGAGGTACTGACCGTCTGCGCCTGTTCCAAGCGCATCTGTGCAATTCCTCTGCCTAAAAAAAACATCATGGCAAAAACAGCAAGTACCCCGCATAATTTTTTTGTTTCAAATTTCAATGCGACTCCCCGATTCTACAGTCTTTTTACTAATATATCGAGGCTTCTTGTCTGTTATGTCTCATTCATTATTCTTAAATCCACACTTCGGGCAGACATCTCCGCCCTGATATAAATAGCCGCATCGGAAACAGCAGATTTTATCATGCTTCTCCTTCGCAAGATAGGTTACCTGTCTTGACGGAGGCTTCTCCTGTAAGTAATGGACAAACTCGTTGAGCGTTTCTGCCAACGCCGGAAGCTTTTTTGATTCGACCGCATACGGCACCTTTAGCTTATCACCGTTTTTCCGATGCACATACAAACCACGGTTTAACAGTCCCGTCGATGCCGTAATCTCACGGATAGAGGAAACCGGAAATCCATACGAGGTCAGAAGCGTGCTGTAGTAAAAATGCTCCGGTGTGAGAATAAAACCTTCCCCGCCGCTTCGGTTTTTGGAGGTATCTGCAACCAGAATCGGGTATTCAAACAGCCCCCGCCCTGCCGCATAGGATGCCAGCGCATAGTCAATCACTTCTGTCTCTTCCGGCTCTGCCTGCTTTAAAACAACTTTTCTTGCCGGATAAAAATGATGTCTCTCATTCTCTCCGATTCCAGCCTCCGTGAAATCCTCCTGCAATTTCTTTACCAGAAGCTCACATTCGTCTGCCTTAATCTTCGACAGACGCTTTTCGAGCATCTCCATCGCATTTGTCTTTAATTCCGGCAGGAAATCTCCGTCCCTGATTTTCTCAAATGCCTCTGCCGCCTCGTTGAAGTCCTTGTGCATCACATCCCCTGTAATTTCATCAATGGCTTCCTCATCGAGCTTTTTGATTTTTTCATCCAATTTATCAAGATACGGCATGACAAGCTCCGGTAAAAAGTCTCCGTCCCGCAGTTTTTTGGCAAGCTCTACATAGTCCCCGCGCTCCGTCTTTCTTGCCCGGCTCACGACATTGGCGATTTCCTGCTTTTCCGCCTCCCTGCGGCTCTCGTTCAAACGCGCCTCATACGGAGTCAGATCCACTCCTTCATAACTGTGAATCTTATCCGCAAACACCTTGTATCTTGCGCGGTCCATGCGCGGCGGCATCTTCTCCATCAGCTTTTTTACTTCCACCGTTCCCTGCGCCTTCATCTCTTCTTCCAGCTTCTTACGAAGCGGCTCTGTTACCTCCTGCGGCAGGTCCGCCCCCGCCACTTCCTCGTAAACTCTCTTTAAAACGGTATAGGGCTTTCCCTGACAGCTTTCCACGCGCTTACTAAGCTGTCCTGCCTTCTCTTTTACGACTGCATCTTCCACCTGTTTTAAATACGCCTGCCTGCGCTCCGGCATAAGATTTTTTTCCTGCTCAAGCTGACGCTTTAATTCTCCTAACTGTCTTGGAGACAGGCGGTCTAACATCTGAAATCTCGCTTCGTATCTGCGTTCCGTCTCCTGTCTGACTGCATCTCCCGGTGTCTCCCCGGCTTCCTGCCCCGGTGTCTGTGTGGTTACATCTCCCGTCATCCGGCTGTCTGCATCCCCTGATAGGTGACCTGCTGTTTTCACAGGCGCGTATCCGTCAGAGCTTTTCTGTCCCGTCTCTACAGATGTCTGTCTGTTTTGTCCGTGAAACGCTTCTTCCCGCTGTCCGCCGGATGCTCCACCCATCTGTCTTCCGGCGGCGCTTTCCTTTGACTGTGACTTTTCCCGTTCTGTTCGCATCGGATTCTGCCGCAGTTCTTTCTGTCTTTTTAAGACTCTCTCTCTTGCTTTTTCTGTCTCTTCTCCTTCCGGGAAAAATCCGGCTTCTAATTTTTCAGACAGCTCTGCAACATCGGCAGGATTCTCCCAGTCTGTCTTTAAAAGTGCCTCTGCAAGCGTCTCCGGAGCGTTTTGGATTTCTTCCGGATTCTCGGCATTTTCCGGGTTTTTGGCGTCCTCCACGCCCTCTTTGGGTTTTGGCGTCACAAAACGGTTATAGTTCGGGTTGGAAATCCGCTCACCGTTTTTTCCGAGAAGTTCGAGATAATCGAGATACGCTTTCCCATCCCCTTCGAAATCCATACAATAGATATCCCCATCCGCTAAAAGATGTTCCGGTCTTGGGGTATAGAATTTCTTACACTTGTCGCAGGTAAACGCGCGGGCAAGCAAAACCGCTCCCTCCTCCGTCTCAATCCGAAATTCCTTTCCGACCGGATAAACAACCATATGAAGCCCCTCGCCGCAGTCTGGACAACCGTAGCCTACCATATAAAAATTGTTTCCAAGCCGGTGTTTTTTCCGGTCTTCCGGCGCAATCTCCGACTCCGGGAAGCTGCACGTTCTCTTTTTCCACAAAAGCTTATGCCAGAGTCCGCCTTCCTCCTCCGGCTGTTCTGCCGTCTCCCCCGGCTTTTCCTGCCACTCTAACGCATAGCTGACCACATCCTCGTAGGTGACACGGATTCCTTCTTTATAAAAACGAAAATACTGGTAATTGTACTCCGGCTCTACTGCAATTTCCTGCATGACACCACTAAAAAGCGCATTTAACTGCTCATAGTTTTTTTCCACACGGATGCCGCGAAGCGTGCCCCATTTGCCAAACGCATACAGAATCATATTGATGACGTTTAACACATGGGTGTTGCCGGTGATATCCCGGATTTCGTCTTCCTTTAATTCAATGTCAAAAATATTCGTGCCGACTTTACGGTCATCAAAATGGAAAAAGAGAGAACGCACCTCTCCCTGCAAAATCAGATAGTTGTCAATCACAAGAAAAATGCCGTTCCACTGCACCGGCGCTTTCATCGCATCAATCAGACGCTCAAATGTATATTTTAATTCCGGGGTTGCCCGAAGTAAAATCATGCCCCATTGCTCCCTTCCACTGCATTTTCCTCTATTATAGTACTTTTTATCGAAATTGTCTTTCTTATTTCAAGCCAGTTTATAAACTTTTAAGAAACACCACAAACCGCGTGATTCCGGCGTTTTCGATTTTATTGTTAGCACTCGTTACAAAAGAGTGCTGATTTTCTATTGACTTTTGCAAAAGACAGTTATAATATTTTACTCATGAGGATTTTATAGTAAAGGAGTGTATTTCATATGGCAAACAAACAAGGAAGCCTTTCCATTGACAGTGAAAATCTTTTTCCGATTATTAAAAAATGGTTATATTCTGACCATGATATTTTTTACCGCGAATTAATCAGCAACGGCTGTGATGCTATCACCAAGTTAAAGAAGTTAGACATGATGGGAGAATATTCCCTTCCGGCAGATTTCAAGGCAAAAGTAGAGGTTATCGTAAACCCGGAAGAAAAAACCTTGAAGTTTATCGATAACGGTCTTGGTATGACCGCAGACGAGGTAGAGGAATACATCTGCCAGATTGCGTTTTCCGGCGCTACGGATTTCATCCAGAAATATAAGGACAAATCCACAGACGACCAGATTATCGGACATTTCGGTCTGGGCTTTTACTCTGCATTCATGGTTGCAGACCAGGTAACCATCGATACCCTTTCTTATAAGGAAGGTGCCACCCCGGTACACTGGACCTGCGACGGCGGCACGGACTATGAACTTTCCGACGGCAGCAAGGATACCATCGGTACAGAGATTACCCTGTACTTAAATGAGGACTGCCTGGAATTTGCAAACGAATACCGTGCAAGAGAAGTCATCGAAAAGTACTGCTCTTTCATGCCGACCCCGATTTTCTTAAGCCGTGCAAATGCCGAGACTCAGTACGAAACCATCGACGTAGCGGACAAGCTTGACACCGATACAGTGGTTGAAACCATCCACGAAGACGCAAAGATGGAAGAAAAAGAAAACGATAAGGGCGAAAAAGAGATGGTGGAGGTATCTCCTGCCAAGGATAAGCTCAAAATTGTAAAACGTCCGGTTCCGTTAAACGACACAACCCCACTTTGGATGAAAAACCCGAATGACTGCACCGACGAAGAATACAAGGCATTTTACCGCAAGGTATTTAACGACTACAAGGAGCCACTGTTCTGGATTCACCTGAACATGGATTATCCGTTTAACTTAAAAGGAATTCTGTACTTCCCGAAAATTAACACCGAGTACGATTCCATCGAAGGAACGATTAAGCTCTACAATAACCAGGTATTTATCGCCGACAATATTAAGGAAATCATTCCTGAATTTTTAATGCTGTTAAAGGGCGTTATCGACTGCCCGGACCTTCCGTTAAACGTTTCCAGAAGTGCCTTACAGAATGACGGTTTTGTAAAGAAGATTTCCGAGCACATCACCAAGAAGGTTGCCGACAAATTAATCGGTATGTGCAAGACCGATAAGGAAACCTACGAAAAATACTGGGATGACATCAGCCCGTTCATTAAATACGGCTGCTTAAAGGACACCAAATTCTGTGACAAGATGAATGATTACATTCTCTTTAAGAATCTGGATGACAAATATCTCACCCTTCCGGAATTATTAGTCAAAGAGGAAGAAAAGAAAGCCGAAAATGAGGCAGAGGTTGTCGACTCTGCAACCGGCGAATCTGTGACCGAGGATGCCGCAGACGATGCCAAGGAAGAAGAAAAGGATGACCGCAAGGTAATCTACTATGTAACCGATAAGAAACAGCAGGGTCAGTATATCAATCTGTTCAAAGAGCAGAACATGGACGCTGTCATCTTAGACCACAACATTGATACTTCCTTCATCTCCCAGTTAGAGCAGCGCAATGAGCACTACAAATTCATGCGTATCGATGCGGACTTAACCGACTCCTTAAAGGATGAGACAAGCGAAGACGAATTAAAGGATGAAACCGAAACCTTAACCGACTTGTTCCGCAAGAACCTGCACAATGACAAGCTTACCGTCAAGGTGGAGAAATTAAAGAACGAGAATGTTTCCTCCATCATCACCCTCTCCGAGGAAGGACGCAGAATGCAGGATATGATGCGGATGTATGCTGCTGGCGGTATGGGCGGCATGGACCTCGATATGTTCGGTGGAAACCAGACCTTAACCTTAAATGCAAACAATGCACTGGTAAAATATATTTTCGAGCACAAGGATTCCGAGCATGTTCCGATGTTCTGTGAACAGCTTTACGACCTGGCACTGCTCTCCAACCAGCCGCTCTCTGTAGATGCAATGACGAAATTTGTAGAACGCAGTAACAAGATTATGATGCTGCTTGCAAAATAATCTGTCGAAAAACTTCTAATATACTCTTGTAACTTTCCTCCGGGAAGATTAAAATAGAAATGATATTTTTCTTTTCGGAGGTTCGTTCATGAGTTCTTTTCAATTTATTTTCCAATACATCAAAAAGCATAAATTCCAATATCTCGCCGGAATTCTTACCTTATTTGTTGTTGATTTTGCAAACCTGTTCATCCCACAGCTAACCGGAACTATCACAGACGGTCTCACTGCACACACGATGGACTGGAACGGGGTAAAATCCTGCCTGCTTGCCATCTTCCTTCTCGGTTTAACCTTAACCATCGGAAGATTTCTCTGGCGTTACTTTCTGTTTGGTGCCTCACGTTCCATTGAGCGTGAGCTGCGTGACACGATGTTTGCACACCTCGAAAAGATGGACGTGGAATATTATAACGAACACAAGACCGGCGATTTGATGACCCGCTTCACCAGCGACTTAAATTCCATCCGTATGGCAATTGGTCCGGCGATTATCTCTCTCTTTGACGGAACCGTTATGGCAGTTATGGTCATCTTCCAGATGATGATTTATGTCAACGTAAAGCTTACGCTTGTCGCATTGATTCCGATGTTTCTTATCTCCATCGGTGAAATTTTTTATGGGAAAATCATGCACCCGCGCTATCTTGCCCGCCAGGAGGCAGTTTCCGACCTGACCGATTTCGTCCAGGAAAGCTTCTCCGGAGTGCGCGTCATCAAGGCTTTTGTAAGAGAGCGCAGTGAATGTGCCGCCTTTGCCAGACAAAACCGCAACACCATGAATAAAAACCTTAAAGTTGTGGGACTGCTATCCGTTGTCATGCCGCTCTTAGATGTGATTATCGGATTTTCGAGCCTCGCGGCGCTCATCTACGGCGGTTATATGGCACTTATCGGAGAAATTACGCTCGGACGCTTTGTCGCCTTTAATCAGTACATCAATATGCTTGTATGGCCGATGCTCGCCTGCGGAGACGCCATCAATATGTTTTCGCAGGGTGCCGCCTCCATCAAGCGTGTGAAAGAGGTGTTTGACTCCAAGCCGGAGGTTTCCGATGCAAAAGACGTCGCACCTGTGGATGCGCTGAAGGGAGAAATCACACTCTCCCACTTAACCTTTATCCACCACGGTCACACGGAGCCAACCTTAAAGGATATCAGCTTAAACGTGCCGGCAGGTTCCACGCTCGCCATTATCGGGCGTACCGGAAACGGCAAATCCACACTGGTCAACCTGCTGTTACATCTTTATAACGCAAAGTCTGGCATGATTTTCTTTGACGGAAGGGACATTAACACGATTCCGCTAAAAACCTTACGTGAAAATATTGCGTATGTGCCGCAGGACAATTTTCTGTTTTCCGATACCTTAAAAGCCAATATTGCTTTCGGCGTGGAAGGCGAAGATATGGATGCGATTACCGAAGCAACCCAGGCTGCCTGCATTCATGACAGCATCGCCCTGTTTCCTGCCGGATACGATACAATCGTAGGTGAACGTGGTGTCACACTCTCCGGCGGTCAGAAACAGCGAAGCTCCATTGCACGCGCGCTGATGAAGGATGCTCCGATTCTGATTTTAGACGATGCACTCTCCGCTGTCGACACCGATACCGAGGAGCACATCCTGCGCAATCTGAAAAAGAACCGTGCCGGAAAAACCACGATTCTGATTGCCCACCGCATTTCTACAATTCAGAATGCCGATATGATTCTGGTGTTGGACGATGGCATTGCAAAAGAACTCGGAACCCATGAGGAACTGATGAAATTAAATGGAATTTACAGGGATATGTTTGAAAAACAGCAGCTTGAAGCCGCTGTGGGGGAACAGACCGCACACTTACAGAAAGAAGGTGCCTGCTAAATGAAACGACTGCTTTCTTATTTAAAACCGCATAAATGGGTGATGACAATTGCCACCCTTTTAGTACTGCTTATCATCGTCGTTCAGCTTTACCGTCCGATTATCATCGGAAATGCCATCGACGACTATATCAACGGCTACTACAGCCCCTATACGGTCACGACAGAGAATGCCTCCGGCGCTGTCGCCTATCAGGACCTTTATCTGACCAGAGATTTCACCTCGGCAGAGGACGGCAGCTATTACCAGCTTTTCCTCTACAATGACCGCTATTACATGGCAGAAAACCTGACGAAAGAAGAATGTTCTCTTTTGCAGGAGGCAGACAACACACTGCTCTCTTCCTATGCAGCAGACCACACACCGCTTACCAAAACAGAATTAAAAGAGCTGCGCCGTTATGATTTCGCCGGTATCTTACAGGCAGCGCTCCTCTATCTTCTGGTATTGCTCGCAGGCTTTGTCTTAAATACAGTCGACACCTGGATGTTACAGAAAATGGGACAGGAAATCATCTATCAGATGCGTGAAGAGGTCTTTGCCCATATTCACAGCCTCTCACTTGGCTTTTTCAATACAACGCCTGTCGGAAAGCTCGTGACACGTGTGTCAAATGATACCGAGGCAGTCAATGAACTATTTTCTACAATTTTAGTTAAATTATTCAAAAATATGGTTTTAATTCTCGGCTATGCGGTTGTCATGGTGTCCATCAACCCGCGGATGGCAGGCTATTCCTTCCTGCTGCTTCCGGTTGTCACCGTGCTCACCTTCCTGTTCCGCTTTCTCTCAAGAAAGGCGTACCAGCTGACACGTAACAAGATTACCGAGTTAAACACATTTCTCTCGGAGCATCTCTCCGGAATGAAACTGATTCAGATTTTTGCCCGCGAGAAAGAAAAATATGAGGAATTTGAGCAGAAATCCTTAGAGCTTTACCGCGCAAACTGGCGGGAGGTTATGACATTTGCCATCTTCCGTCCTTCCATTTACATGGTTTCCGTCATTGCCATGATTATTGTCATCGGCACCGGAAGCTCCTTTGTTTTAAATGGAACGCTCTCCCTCGGTACACTGTTCGTGTTTATCACCTATATCAGCTCCTTCTTTGAGCCGATTCAGGAGCTTGCAGAGCAGTTTGGTACATTGCAGTCCTCCCTTGCCTCCGCAGAAAAGATTTTCTCCATTCTCGACGAGAAGCCACAAATTGTTTCTCCGGCTAACCCGGTTCCTGTGGATATCAAAGGTCGTATCGAATTCCGCCATGTATGGTTTGCCTATGAAAAAGAGGATTATATTTTAAAAGATGTCAGCTTTGTCATTGAACCTGGACAGAAGGTCGCATTTGTGGGTGCTACCGGAGCCGGAAAATCTTCGATTTTAAATCTGATTGGACGCTATTTTGATATTCAAAAAGGGGAAATTTTAATCGACGGGGTCAACATCAAAGATTTGGATACTGACGTGCTGCGCGGTGCCATCGGGCAGGTACAGCAGGATGTGTTTATTTTTACCGGAGACATCAAGAGCAATATCACGTTAAATAACGAGAATATTTCCCTTGAAGATGCAAAACGTGCCGCAGAAATCGTAAATGCGGACTCCTTTATCGAAAAAATGCCGGGGAAATACGATGAACCGGTTACCGAACGCGGCAGTACGCTCTCTGCGGGACAAAGACAGCTTTTATCCTTTGCCCGCACATTAGCGTACCAGCCGGCAATTTTAGTGCTTGATGAGGCAACCGCAAACATTGATACAGAAACGGAAAGCCTGATTACACAGGCACTCTCCCGCCTGATGGACGGACGTACAACCATCATGGTTGCACATCGTCTCTCCACCATCCAGCACGCGGATAAGATTATCGTGATGGATCATGGAGAAATGAAAGAATCCGGTACGCATCAGGAACTGTTACAGCAGAACGGACTTTATAAAAACCTCTACGATTTACAGCTCGTGGAGTAACTTATCTTTTGCAGAAGGCTTCGATGGCATCTTTTGCCGCAAGCGCATCCTCTCTTCCCAAGTCATACTGTGCCTGGATGACCTTTGGATTGCTTTCCATACGGTCAATATCCACGGCACGGGAAGGACTGAGGATGAGCACCTCCCCTTTCTTCTCAAGCTCTTTTAAATATTCCTTTGTCTCATTATACATCAGATAACGCTCTTCACTCGCCTTGATATACTCTGGGAAGTTGCGATATTTGCTGCGAATCATCGGCATCAGTTTTTCCGGCTTCTTCATATACGCATCCGGCTGTGTCAGCACAACGATGTTCTTCTCATATCCCATCTTCTGAAACGCACGAATCGGAATACTGTCCGCCGTGCCGCCGTCTAAATACGGTTTTCCGTCAATTCCGACAATCTTTGAAACAACCGGCATCGAGGCACTCGCACGGATAATCCTTAAGGTACGCTTTTCATCCCTGTTTCCATCTTTTCCATTGAAATAAACGGCTTTTCCGGTCTCAAGGCTCGTTGCAGCCGCATAAAATTCGATATCGCTGTCAAAAAACGTCTGAAAATCAAACGGGTCAAGCTCGTAAGGGATTTCCTCATAGCTGAACTGTTTTCCAACTAAGTCTCCTGTCAGGAAAAAGGAACGCCAGCTCATAAAATGCCAATCCTTACAATACTTTTTCATATAGCGGATGCTTCGTCCCTGCTGCCCTGCAATATACGTTGCCCCGTGAATGGCTCCCGCAGATACACCGACTACTCCATCCGGCTTTACTCCCATATCCATAAATGCATCCAACACGCCTGCCGTATAGATTCCACGCATGGCGCCGCCTTCTAATACCAGTCCCAGTTTCATGATGATTTACACTTCCTTTTCTATAAAATCTTTGTTGTCCACTTTGAACAGTCCCATACCTCATTGACGATATCCTGATAAAATTCCGGTTCGTGGCAGATTAACAGGATACTTCCCCGGTATTCTTTGAGTGCACGCTTTAGTTCTTCCTTGGCATCCACATCAAGGTGGTTTGTCGGCTCGTCCAAAAGCAAGACATTTGTTGATTTGTTTAACAGCTTGCATAAACGCACCTTCGCCTGCTCTCCTCCACTTAACACGCGCACCTGGCTCTCGATATGCTTTGAAGTCAGACCGCATTTTGCAAGCGCGGAACGCACCTCATACTGGTTGAGTGACGGAAATTCTTCCCAGATTTCCTCAATACAGGTATTTTTGTTTTCCCCTTTGATTTCCTGCTCAAAATAGCCGATTTCCAGGTTCTCGCCAAGCTCCACAGAGCCTTTTAACGATGGAATCAGTCCAAGAATACTCTTAAGCAGTGTCGTCTTTCCGATTCCGTTTGCCCCGATAAGTGCAATCTTATGGCCGCGCTCCATCGCCAAATCCAACGGCACGGACAACGGTTCGTCATACCCAATCACCAGATTTTTAGTGTTAAAAATATAGCGCCCCGGTGTTCTTCCCAATTTAAATTCAAACTCCGGCTTCGGCTTTTCTGCCGCAAGCTCAATCACGTCCATCTTATCTAACTTCTTCTGTCTCGACATCGCCATATTTCTGGTGGACACACGCGCCTTGTTGCGCGCCACAAAATCTTTCAGCTCACTGATCTCCTGCTGCTGTTTCCGATAAGCTGCCTCAAGCTGTGATTTTTTCACTGCATAGACCTCTTCAAACTTATCATAGTTTCCCACATAACGGTCAAGATGCTGGTTTTCCATATGGTAAATAATATTTACCACCTCATTCAAAAACGGAATGTCATGGGAGATTAAAATAAAGGCGTTCTCATACTCAAGCAGATAACGTTTCAGCCACGCAATGTGCTCTGCATCAAGATAGTTTGTCGGCTCGTCCAAAAGTAAAATATCCGGTTTCTCCAAAAGCAACTTGGCAAGAAGCACCTTCATACGCTGTCCGCCGCTCAAATCCGACACGTCATGGTCAAGCCCCAATTCCAAAAGCCCAAGCGCCCTTGCAACCTCTTCCACCTTCGCATCGATTGTATAAAAATCGTGCATGGTGAGCGTGTCCTGAATCACGCCAAGCTCTTCCATCATGGCATCCATCGCCTCCGGGTCTGCCTCCCCTAACGTATCACATAGCGCATTCATCCGCGTTTCCATCTCAAACAGCCAGGCAAACGCAGATTTTAAGACGCTCTCGATGGTCATGCCGCGCTCCAACGTGGAATGTTGGTCAAGATAGCCGACTCTCGCATTCTTCGCCCACTCCACTTTTCCCTCATCCGGCATCAGTTTTCCGGTGATAATGCTCATAAACGTGGATTTCCCTTCGCCGTTTGCTCCGACTAACCCGATATGCTCCCCCTTTAACAGCCGGAAAGACACATCGTCAAAAATCGCGCGGTCGCCAAATCCATGGGTTAAATGCTCTACATTTAATATACTCATTTTTCTTTCTCTCTTTCTGTAAATCCGGGACCTAAATTTCCCTCTCTCAAATGCTTCCTGCAAAGAGCAATATAGGAGTCGTTTCCTCCAAGCAGCACCTGTGCACCCTCTCTCACAATCCCTTTCGCATTGTATCTGGCATTGCATTTTGCCGCACGCCCGCACCAGCAGACCGTCTTAATTTCCTCAATGACATCCGCCCATGCCAAAAGCCACATACTGCCCGGAAAAAGCTGGTTTTTAAAATCTGCGCGCAGTCCATAGCAGATAACCGGAATCTCAAGGTCGTCCACTAAATGCACAAAAAATTCTATCTGCTCTTTACTGCAAAACTGTGCTTCATCGACAATAATACAGTCATAAGCACAGATTTCCTCCTCCGGCATTAAAACAAGTTCCTCTGCCCAGATACATTCTTTCTCCAAACCCATACGGGAGCGGAGAATCCGCTCGCCATCCCTGGTATCAATCGCTGATTTCACCAGGAGGGCACGTTTTCCCCGCTCCCTGTAATTGTATTCAACCATCAGCGCATTGGCGGTCTTAGAGCTCCCCATTGCGCCATACCTGAAATATAATTTTGCCATTTTCTTCTCCTGTTTAACGGACGAGTCCAAAATATGCCAGCACTACGATTCCAAGCACGATACGATACCAGCCGAACACCTTAAAGTCATGTTTGCGGATATAACCGAGCAGAAACCGGATTACCACAATTGACACAAGAAATGCACTTATCATTCCCCCGGCGAGCACCATCCACTCGGTTCCGGTAAGATGAAAACCAAAATCCTTTAATTTTAAAAGACTTGCGCCGAACATGACCGGAATCGCCAGAATAAATGTATACTCACTGGCTGCTCTTCTCGAAACACCGATTAAAAGAGCTCCGATAATGGTTGCTCCGGACCTTGAAGTTCCCGGAAATGCCGCTGCAAGCAACTGAAAGATTCCAATTAACGCTGCCATCTTCCAGGTGATTTCAAGCATGGTCTCCGCTTTCACGGTAAGCGAGCGATTCCGGTTCTCTACCAGAATAAATGCAATACCAAATACAATCAGTGCAATGGCAACACAGACCGGATTATAAAACAGCTTGTCGCAGACATCATCAAGCCCCAGTACCACAAAAATCACTGCCGGAAGACATGATACTACAATTTTAATCCAGTTAATAATGATGTCTTTTTTGATGCCAAGACTGCCAACGCTCCAGAGTGATTCCTCCGTACCCGCTTTCCGGATACAAAATGGCCAGATTGCATTCCAGAACAATACGACAACCGCAAGGATTGCCCCAAGCTGAATGACAATCAAAAACATATCCCAGAATTCTTTGCTCACATCAAGTGTCAGGAACTCATTTAACAGAATCATATGACCGGTGCTACTGATTGGCAGCCACTCGGTAATTCCCTCTACAATACCAAAAACAATTGCTTTTAATAATTCTAACATCTCTATTTTCCCCATTCTGGTCTATTAATTGCTTGCTAACATCCTCTTTGTCTTCTTGAATACATGAAAATATGCCGGGAACAGGAAAATGTCTGCAAAAATCCATGCAACCGGGCTTGCAAAGCACGCTGCCGTAAAGCCGAACACCGGAACAAATGCAAATCCGACCAGGGTTCTTGCAACCATCTCAAATACGCCCGCAAGAATTGCAAACTTGCTGTAGCCCATTCCCTGAATTAAAAACCGGACAATATTTACAAATGCAAGCGGAATATAAAATGCACTGTTGATAATCAAAAACAGATGCGCATTTGAAATCACTTCCGCAGATGCATTGCTGACAAAGAACATCGCAAGATATTCCCCGGTAAATAAAAGAACGATAAACGCAAGGATGGAATAACCGATTCCAAGAATCGAACAGGATTTCAAGCCTGCTGAAATCCTGTCTATTTTGCCGGCTCCCACATTCTGTCCGCCGTAAGTTGCCATGGTAGAACCAAGTGCATCAAACGGACAGCAGAAGAACATCGCAATCTTACTTCCGGCGGTCATAGATGCAACCGCATCGGAACCAAGCGTATTGACGGCACTCTGCAAAATAACACTTCCGATTGCCGTAATGGAATACTGTAGTCCCATCGGGATTCCCATTCCACAGAGCGTTTTCATATATTCTCTGCTTACTTTGCGTTCTTCTTTTGTCGTGTGCAGAATTTCAAATTTAAAGTAACTGTAAATCACACATCCGACACCGGAAATTGCCTGGGAAATGACCGTGGCAAGTGCTGCACCTGCTACTCCCATCTGGATTACGATAATTAATACCAGATCGAGTATGATGTTTAACACGGATGCAAGCGTCAGAAAAACAAGCGGCGTCTTGCTGTCTCCCATGGAACGGATCACACCAGAAACCAGATTGTAAAGATAGGTCGCCGGAATTCCTGCAAAAATAATGACAATATAAATGTATGCATCATCAATAATGTTCTCCGGCGTCTGCATCAGTCGTAAGATGGGACGGCAGAAAACCACTGTCAGAACTGTCATCACAACTGCAAACGCTACGGAAAGATAGATGGCATTCATCATAAACGCTCTCATTCCACGGTAATCGCCCGCACCGAACTTATGTGCAAGCGGAATGGCAAATCCGTTGCATACGCCCATACAAAAACCAATAATTAAAAAGTTGACCGAACCGGTAGAACCTACCGCCGCAAGCGCATCCACGCCCAGATAACGTCCTACAATCAACGTATCAACCAGGTTATAAAACTGCTGGAATAAAAAACCAAACAAGAGCGGAACGGAAAAACCCAAAATCAGCCGCATCGGCGACCCATTTGTCATATCCTTTGTCATATTTTAATTCCTCCTGTTTTGAGAAGCACTTATATCTCACTGCAATACTTCTCAAATACTTCAAAAAAACTGTCTGTCTGTATCTCTTCCCCCGTGTTTAATTCTATCCCCTGCCATCCTTCCTCATCAATTCCGGAGGAAAGTCCCGCTACAAACGCATTGTAGACATCATAAAATGCCTCCTTCTCACGTTTTTCCACGATGTTGGACTTATTCGCCTCGGTCAGTTCTTCATCATACTTATTCAGGCACTTGATAAAATAGTACCCGTTATCCGTCTCGATTTCACCCGATATCTCATCATTGTCCAGATTAAATGCCACATCCTCTACTTTTTGAGACAAATCGTCCCTTGCAACCGTAATCTGGATGGAAGAAAGCTCGTTGTAGTTGTTCGCTACCGTCGCAAAATCCTCGCCTGCTGCAAGCTTCTCCGAAACCTCGGCTGCCTTATCCTTACTGGTAACGTAAATCTGCATGATTTCAATGACACGCGCTTCATCATCACTGACTTCTCCGTTTACGCCATTTGTAAGTGAATTGTACAGCTTCTGTGCGAGCGCATAGTGCTCATAGTACTCCTCGATATCTCCTTTGGTCACCCCGCCCATATAGGAAATCTCTGCTTCGGATAACGAGTTATAGTACTCCTCCGATGCCTTGGCAACCTGGGCAAGCTCTTCCTCGCTCAACGTCGTTCCCTGCGACTGCGCCAAAAGATCCATGCAGATTACCTGGGCAAGCTCCTCAATGGTAATATCCTTTACGTACTTTTCTAAAGAATCATCTCCGAAATCATGCTGCCAGAGGTCGACGCTGTAGGAAGTGCCATAAATATTCTGGTAATTTGCCAGATAGACCATTGCTTCCTTGCGGCTGCAGGCACTTCCGTCAATCTCAAAGACATTTTTGCTGCTGATGCTTCCGGATACAACAATATCATGTCTGCCAATCTGACAGCCTGCTGTCAGAACTAACATCCCTGACACGCAAAGAAGACAGCACATCCTGCCAAACCGGCCGATTCCCATTCTTTTTCCTCTCATCACAGTTTCCATCCCGTCTGCTTATGCCTATGACAATGTGTTTAAAATACTGCGTGCTACCGAAATACCGTTTGCAGATGCCTGCTGTAATCCTCTTGTAACAGAAGCACCATCTCCGATTGCACGAAGTCCTTTCACGCTGGTTTCAAAATCTTTGTCTACGACAACCTTATTGGAATAGAATTTTACTTCCACGCCGTAAAGCAGGGTCTCATCACTTGCAATTCCCGGTGTTACCTTATCAAGTGCCATAATCATCTCCTCGATATCCACCATGATACGATGCGGGAATACTAAGGAAAGGTCTCCCGGTACGGCATCCTTTAAGGTCGGAATCAGGTTGTTACGGCAGAGACGCTCTTCTGTTGTTCTTCTTCCTCTGCGGAAATCACCAAAGGTCTGCACTAAAATTCTTCCGTCACAGAGCATATTGGAAAGCTGTGCAATCTGTTTTCCGTATTCAATCGGAGTCTTAAACGGCTTTGTAAAATTCTTGGACACCAAAACTGCAAAGTTCGTATTGTTGGTCTTTAACTCCTTGGACTTGTACGCATGACCGTTGACTACTGCAAGACCGTTATCGTAATACTCGGTTGCAACCTCTCCGGAAGGATTCGTACAGAAGGTACGCACTTTATCGTCAAATGTAGGCGTGTGGTATACCAGCTTTGCTTCATAGAGGTTCTCGTTTAAAAACTCCATTACCTCATCACGCACTTCCACACGGACACCGATATCTACGGTTCCGACCTGGGTCTCTACGTTGTGCTGGTTACAGATATGGGAAAACCAGTCCGCACCTTCACGGCCTACCGCAGAGATAATCTCTTTTGCAAGATATGTCTCATCCTTGTCAGTGATGACACCGGTTGCGCGCTGTGTGCCGTCTTCCTCCTCCACGATAATATCCTTTACCATCGTGTCAAATTCCATCTCGACACCTTCCTCTAACAGATGCTCCTGTAATCTGGAATAAATTTTGTATCCCTCTTCTGTTCCAAGGTGGCGGATTGGGCACTCGATTAATTTTAAGTTGGCATTGATTGCCTTTCTGCGGATTTCACGGATTTCTTTTGCCTTATCCACACCGTAAACCTTTGTGTCCGCTCCGAATTTCAGATAGATATCATCAGACTCTTTTAATAACTCCACGGTCTTATCATATCCTAAAATCTCCGGCAGATTCCCGCCTACGTCCGGGGAAAGGGACAGCTTTCCATCGGAAAATGCGCCGGCTCCGGCAAATCCGGTCGTGATGGAGCACGGCTTACAGCCCACACACACCTTCGTTTTACGCTTCGGGCACTGTCTGTTTTCAATGCGTCTTCCCTTCTCAATCATTAAAATCTTTAAATCTTTTCTTGCATGAATCAACTCATATGCACAGAAAATTCCGGACGGACCCGCCCCTATAATAATCACATCATAATTCTTCATTTTGTTTCCTCCTGAAAAAGTTTTATCTTTTATGCTTCCACTACAAGAAATCTTCCGTCCGGAAGAGCAAATACCTCGCTCGCCTCTTTTAACTCCTCAAGACTCATACCTGCAATATCCGCACCTTCCTCTTCAAAATAGGCACGCACTTCTTTGATATTTTTACATACCACTGCCATACAGTCCTCTAAAAATTCCTCTGCCTCTTCCATTGTCTCTGCTACCGGCTCCCGAAGAATCTGCTCCTGATGTTCCAAAAAATATTTTACGCAAATCTCATCGTATTCCATTTTTACTACTCCTTTTTCTCAAGACAGTACTTTTATTTTACCACAGATAAAGGTCAATTCCAAGTGCTTTACACTCTCTGTAAATTGCCGCCACCGGAAGTCCTACCACATTATTATAGTCTCCATCGATTTTGTCAATATAAATCGCACATTTTCCCTGAATTCCATAGGCGCCCGCCTTATCCATCGGTTCTCCCGTTGCAATATAACGTCTGATTTCCTCTTCCGACATCTGACGCATCGTCACCTTCGTACACTCCGCAAACGTATGCTCGCCCACTCTGCCGTCTTCGCTTAAGAACACAAGTGTCACTCCGGTATACACCTCGTGCACACCTCCGGCAAGCATTGAGAGCATCCGGCAGGCATCTTCTTCATCGGACGGCTTTCCAAGAATTTTCCCTTCCGCCGCCACAACCGTATCGGCTCCGATGACCAGAATGTCCTGTGGGGAAACAAGTTCCTCATGTTCCTTTCCGTAACTTTTTACCATGGAAGCCACCTCGCATGCTTTCTGTTTAGAAAGCTCTTTTACCACTTCCTCCGGTCTGGTACTGTTTATCTTCTCCTCTCCCTTTGCCGGGCAGATTTCAAATGACAGTCCAATCTGCTCTAACAGTTCCTTCCGCCGCGGAGATGCGGATGCAAGTAATATCTGTCCCATATCAGGTTCTCCTTTCGTTTCTTTTCCCGTATGTTATAACCGTATCAGCGTTCCAAGCCGAAACGAATAAATCAGTCGCTCTTTGACCCGCATGGCAGGATTTTCCTTTCCGCCATACACGCGCTCAAGTGCTTCCCCATACAGTTCCATCTGTGCCCGGTAACGGTCCACTAACTCCTTCTCGCTGTCTACATGGTCTGTCTTATAATCAAGCAGAACGATTCCGTCTTCTTCTATCCAGAAGGCATCGATGATTCCCTGAATCAAGGTCAAATCTCCTTCGAGTCCGCCCATTTCGCCTTCAAATCCAAATGTTTTCATCTCATCCTGCGTAAATCCCATCACAAACGGTTTTTCGCGATAAAGTCTGCCCGCCTGCTCTGCACACTTCATCCGTGCCCCTGCCTCAGAATTTAGGAAACGCTCAATCAGTGCTGTTTTCACAAGGTGTTTCATTTCCGGCGTGATTTTTCCTTCCGAGAGCATTGCCTCTATCTGCTGTGCGGCGCTCTCCCCGGATGCAAACCGGTAACACTGCATTACCCGGTGCACCGCTGTTCCGCGAAGTGCTCCCTGATTGACCTCTTCCTGCTCCTCATTCTGTTCCATTTTTCTCACAAAAGATGGGATATACGGAACAATCGGTGGTTCTTCAAAAACAGGAACTGCCTCTTCCTCCGCTTCAAACACTTCCTGCATCGCATAATGCTTTAACTCGGAAACCGAATATTTATTTTTGCCCCGCACATTCAAACTATGTGGATAGTTTGTTGTAAATCGTTCGTCAAATTCTTTGACCAGTTCTTCTTTTGCACTCTCAATCTGCTCCATGCAGGCGGCCTCGCCAAGCTCCTCCTCCATGCGCCCGGTAAGCTCTTTCTCTACCAGTTCCGCCACTTCTGTCACCGTTATCCGGTATTTGTCCCCGTAACTGCACAATGCCGGAAGAATCCAGTCCAGATAGGTTGCCGCCCGCTCCCTGTCCAGATAGCTTAACGGCTTTCCTTCCTTATTATCTGCCGCTGCCTTAAGCTGTTCTATTTTCTCTGCTGCATCCTTTACGCATCCGGTCAGAATCAGTTTTTCTTTTGCTCTCGTAAGCGCCACATAAAGAACACGCAGCTCCTCCCCGAGATTCTCAAGGTCAATCTGCTTTGCAATCGCACATTTTGCAATGGATGGGGATTTCACGCGGCGCTTTCCGTCCATGTAATCCAGTCCGATACCAAGCTCCGGGTGCAGCACCATATGGCTTCTCACATCCTGTTTGTTAAAGCTTTTTCCAAGACCCGACACGAAAACAACCGGGAATTCCAGTCCTTTACTCTTGTGGATACTCATAATCCGCACCACATCCTCATTTTCTCCGGTCAAATCCGCCTCACCGAAGTCCACATCATATTTTTGCAGTTCATCTATGTAGCGCACAAAATGAAACAGTCCCTTATAGCTGGTGTTCTCATAGGCAATCGCCTTTTCCACAAGCATATCAAGGTTTGCCCGTCTGCGGCTTCCCGCCGGCATCGCCGCCGCGTAATCCCCGTATCCGGTTTCAACCAGCAGAATTTCAATCAGCTCATGAATCGGCGTATCCGGCACAAGATTTCGGAGTTTAAGATACATTTTATAAAAATCAGACAATTTATGTTCCAGAATGCCCCAGTCATCCATTGTCCCGTCCTGTTCCTGTTTTCGCAGCATCTCACACTCTTCCAGCACACAGGCATGAAAGCTCTCCTCCCGATGTTTTAACCGCAGGCACGCCAAGTCCTCCTCCGTAAGATTCGCCATCGGGGAACGCAGCACCGCCGCAAGCGGGATATCCTGTCTTGGATTGTCGAGAATCCGAAGCATTGCAAGCACGGTCTGCACCTCTGTCGCAGAAAAATATCCGGTGGAAGAAAGCGTATGTGCCGGAATTCCGCTGTCATTTAGCACCGAAGCAAACGCGTCCGCAAATCCGCTTAAGCTCCGCAGTAAAATCACAATGTCCGAATATTTTACCGCCCGAAGCTCGCCGGTCTGCTTATCCGTCACCTTCTGCTGCTTCATCAGCTTTCCAATCTGCATTGCCACAAGCTTTGCCTCAAGCAGCTTCTTATCCTGATAATCGGTGTCCTCTAAGAGTTCATCCGTGTGGTCTACCAACAGGGTCTCCGCCGCAAACTGTGAAGGTGTTTCCGCCTTCGGATAGGACGCGCCCGGATAGAGTGCCGCCGCCGCATCATATTCCACATTGCCAAGGTTTTGCTTCATAATCCGAAAGAATATATCATTCGTGCACGCAAGTACCTCGTCGCGGCTTCTGAAATTCTTATGAAGGTCAATGCGCTGTTTTTCCCCCTCCTCAAGCGAATAGCTGCCATACTTTTCCATAAAAAGCTCCGGTCTTGCCAGACGGAAACGGTAGATACTCTGTTTTACATCCCCTACCATAAAAATATTGTTCTGACCGCGTCCCTCTCTCGACACCGCCCGAAGCAGGGTCTCCTGGACATAATTGCTATCCTGGTACTCATCAATCATGATTTCCTCGAAATTCTCCTGAAATTCCTCGGCAGTGCGTTTCGGCAGTCCGCTCTCCTCGTCCACCAGAATTTCCAGGGCAAAATGCTCCAAATCATGAAAATCCACCAGATTCTTCCGCCGCTTTTCGGCTGCAAATGCCTCTGCAAATTCCCCTGCAAGGCGCACTAACTCTTCTGCCATCCTTCCCGTGTCTTTTAATCTTGCAGCCAGAATGTCCACCGGCGCAAAAAAGTACTGTCTGCACAATTTTTTGACCGCATCTTTTCCCTGTTCCCTGAGCGCCTTCACCTGTTCTAAAAGTGCCGGGTCCCCTTCAAATCCACGACTGCTCGGCAATCTGTCATAGATCAGATGCGGCAGTTCCTCCGCCAGTTCCGAAAAACGCTCACATTTTTCGATTCTTTGATATTTTTCAAGGTCACTGCGGATTGCAGGCTCGTAGCAGTACGGGCCTTCGGGCAGATTCACAAGTTCATAGGCATACTCCGATAATTCGGTCAGGTTGTGCATCACCGCACGGATATGACACACCAGTGTCTGCATCCAGACTGTCTCTTCCAGCTCTGTCTCATCCTTGCAGTCGTATCCTCTCACACAGTCTGCCAGCCACTGATCCGGCCAGGGATAGCTTCTTGAGAATTCATACACCTGTAATATCATCCCTCGCACGGCGTCATCACTCTTTGCCGACGCGTAGCCGTCCACAAATTCCAGAAACCGTATGCCCTCTTCTGTCTTTTCCTGTGCTCCCTCATAATTTTCCCGCAGTACCTTGGAAAGCACATCCTCCCGCAGGAGTTTTAACTCTCCCTCATCTCCAATCCGAAAGTTCGGCTCCAAATCTATCTCGTGAAAATGATTGCGGATGACATACAGGCAAAAACTGTCAATTGTAGTAATCTGTGCATTGTGAATCAGCGTCATCTGCCGCTGTAAATGTGCATCCATCGGATTTTTTTCCAACGCCTTTTCAATTGCAGCCCCGATGCGCTCCCGCATTTCTGCCGCCGCTGCATTTGTGAAGGTCACGATAAGAAGCTTATCGATATCAACCGGGTGCGTTTCATCCGTCACAATTCCAATGATACGCTCTACGAGTACGGCTGTCTTTCCGGAGCCTGCTGCCGCTGACACCAAAATATTGCGCCCTCTCAAATCAATGACCTGTTGTTGTTCCTTTGTCCATGAAACGCTCATTTTTCATCCCTCTCTGCCTTCATCCGCTCAAGCACAGCCTCTGCGTTGTCAAACTTATCGAGCCGTCTGTAATCACAGCCCGGCATTCTCGTGTCAAATCCGCACACCATATGATACGGACAATAGTCACAGCCGCTCCTTCCATCCAGAAGATACGGTTTTACCGACACATCGCCGTCAAAAATCTGTCTGCCTGTTTTGGCAATGATATGGTTTACATAATCAGACATCACCTGAAAATCAAAGCTGCTTGCCGTCTTTGACGTTGCCTTTAAGCTTCCGTCTGTTTTTAATGCCACCGGAATGACAGATGACGTTCCGGCAAAATCTGTGTCCATCGCCCGGTAAATTTCCGGGTCCTCGTTCACAAGTCCGTTTAGCTTCAACTGTTCTAACACTTCACGGCGGATTTCCTCCTCGGATTCTGTTCCGTCTTCCTCCACCATCGGGTCATTTACATGATAATAGAAGATTCCCGCCGGAACCGCCTTTTTCCCCGGATGCTGTTTTCCCACAAGCTCAAGTGCGGTATTCAGATAAAGGACAAGCTGAAGCTGTAACCCGTGATAAAGATTGACCAGTGAAAAGCTTGTGTTGCCCGATTTGTAATCAATGATTTTCACATAGACGCTGTCGTCTGTCTCTAACAAATCAATCCGGTCAATGCGCCCCTGAAGCTGCATTTTTTCTTCCTCGCTTAAGGTAAAACGCACCGCATCAAGGTGATTTGCACCCGAAAAGGATACCTCAAACTGTTCCGGCACAAACTTTCCTTTCTGCACCTGTAATAGCAATGCCCACACGGTTCTGTGAAGTGTCACCTTCATCCGCTCTAACAGATAACGGTTTCTCGGGTCTTCAAAGCTGTCCGCCACATGACATCTTCCGACTGCATATTCCATGCTCTCCTCAAGCCACTGCTCCTGCCGTTCCTTCGGGAGGTCAAACCAGGTATATTCTGATTTCTTAATACACATTGCAAAATGCTCGAGTGCATCATGATAGATGGTTCCCATATCCACCCCTGCAAATTGCTGTAATTCCCGCTCCTTAAGCTGTAAGCCGTAGCTTAGGAAATGCGCATAGGCACACGCTGCAAACCGTTCCAGCCTTGTCACACTGTTTTCAAGGGTTGTCCCATACAGTGCCCTTGTCACGGCACGGCTTACCGGTTCATCGCTGTGCACGCTCCACGCCGCATCCAAAAGACGCTTCGTCTCCTCCCGGTTTGTCTCATCGGCAAGATACCAGTTTGTCAGGGCATACCACATCTGTTTTCTGTCAGATTCCGCAGTCTCTTCCCCCTGCCGGATGCGTTGCAGCTCTTCCAAGAAAAATTTTCTTCCGCTCTTTGGCGTCAGTGCATCCTCTTCCCAGTCAAGCTCTTCGATTTCCTGTACCTGTAGTTCTGGAAACAGACGGCTTAATGTACCAATCAGATAAGAACGCCTGAGTGCCTTTCCGTCTGCATTGATTCTCGAAAAAGTGACATAGAGATGTTCCGACGGCTTCGTCAGGTTCAAATACAGATAAAATTTCTGGATAAATACCCGCTCTCTGGCTCCCGGTGCAAGCTCTAACTTGTGTGCCGCCATCGTCTCCCGCTCAAACTGTGAAATAATACCCCCTGCTTTTTCGCTCTTTGGCACAATTCCGTCATTTACACCGACAAAAAACAATGCGCGGATATGATTGAGACGTGTACGCTCAATATCACCTACCGTCACCTTGTCGTTACCCGGCGGAATAATGCCGACCTTTGCCGCAGAAAATCCGGCGTCAAGAATATCCGCATATTCCCGCACACTGATTTTTTCTTCCCCTAACAGTGCCGCTATTTTATCTAAAAGATCCATCACGATACGGTAAATCTGGGCATATTCCTTTGCACGCCCCGCATTTCCCGCTTCCTGATATGTCTTTTCCCGCTCCTTTAGCTGTTCTTCCATGGAAAGTTCCCGTAATAACCGGTAAATGGCATAGGTCTCCTCCCCCGCAGTGCCGCCTGAAAATGCCTCAAACAGCGGTTCAAAGAGTTCGCTGATTCGCTGTCTGATGCGGTTCATCCGCGGATACTCCTCTTTGGTTCCATCCGGCAGAACAAGTGTCCACGGCGTTTTCCAGCGTTTCCGCCCACGGATTCCTTTTGCAAGGATATAGTTTTCCATCCGGTCAATGTCCTCTCCGCTTAACGGTTCTCCGTCTTCCGGTGTCTCTTTTAAGATTCCCCCCGTCAGATTGCACCGCAGAAACCGGAAGACACTCGCATAAGAAAAATCCTGCTCCACGATTTCCAAAATTGCCCGCAGACATTCCGTAAACGGGTGAAATAAGACATTTTTTGTCTGGTCAACGAAAAATGGAATCTCAAACTGCTCAAAAATCTCCGGCACATAGTTTGCATACTGTGCGACATCCCCGGTTACCACTGCGATTTCCTTATAAAAATATCCTTCCTTTCGCACCAGCTCCGTAATCTTACGCGCCACAAACCGCAGCTCTTCTCTTGGATTTTTTAACCCTGTAATGCTGATTTCATCTGTCTTACAATTATAGTTTTTATTTCCGGGGCGAAACAGATTCTGTTCCATAAAATAAAGCGCCGGGGCATTTGCATAGCGCATCTTTTCCCCTCCGGATAACACCACCGGGTCTTTTACCTCCACATGCTGCTCCGTCGCAATCCGAAGAAGCGTCTGCACCGTCTTCTTACTCATCGCAAACAGCTCGTGCACGCCTGCCGTGTGATAAAAATCTTCCCTGCTATCCATCGTCACCGACACGACAACCTCTTTTGCCAGCTTCATGAATCGCTCCATCAGCCGGTTCTGAATCGGTGTAAAGCCCGTAAACTCGTCAAAGACAATCACACAGTCCCGCAGTATCGCAGACTCCTCCGCCACATCATAAAGCAGTCCCAATACCTCCTCTGCCGTAATAAACCGTCCCTCTTTATATTTCTCAAATTCCCGGTAAAGGGTTGCGACATCTTCCAGTTTCAGGCGCAGAGACTCCCCTAACGTCTCATCCTTCAAAAAATCATCCAGCACCTCCGGTGAAACATTGTACTGCACCAGCTCCGAAATCAGGGATTTCACTTCATCTACATACCCCATCTTGTTCATGTTGCCGCCAAGCACACGCAGATTTCCCTTCTGCTGTTCCGCCACCTTGCGAAGCATCAGGTTCTTTCCCGTCTCCTCCAACACCACAAGCTCCTGTTTTCCAAGCTCCTCAAACACGCGGTAAGCAAGCCTTGCAAAGCTGAGCACATCTACATTCATAATTGCATGATTCCGCTGCATCTCTACAAGCTCCCGTTGTGTCTGCATGGTAAACTGTTCCGGCACCAGCACCAAAAAATTGCGTTCCGGCTCCCGCTCTGCCTGCTCAAGCACGCTCCGGTACAGATACCCGGATTTTCCGCTTCCCGAATTTCCAAAAATAAACTGAAGTGCCATCTGCTCTCCTGCCTTTCCGTTCTCTTTTTGCATTTTCTGTGCTGTTACATATTAAGTAAGCACTCAAGGGTATGCGTCGTTCTTATATTCCTAATTCTTTATGAAAATACTTTAATGGTGAAAAACCATATCTTCTATCAAATTCTCTTTTATGTAACAGCTTTATCCCCTTTATATGTTTCACATAATCTTCAACAAATTCTAATGATTCCCGCTTTATTCGTTCCAAATTTATCATAGTTTCATTGAATTCATCCTTATCAATAATTGCATCTGAAGAATCAATATATGCAGACTTTGCTATTATAACTATCTTACTGTAATCCAGTCCTGACTTATGCGCCTTTGATCTTGCTGTGGTTGTAAAATGAAATGTGTACTCATGTCTAATTTCTGACCTATATGGAATGCAAATAAAATAATCATAATGCGTATGAAACAATAAACAATTATACGCTCTCTGTTTTTTCTTTAAAATTTCTTTGTATGGCGGATTCGGATACGTTTTATAAAATTCATCCGTCAACCTAAGAATTTGATAATCATTCTCTGGCAGACTCATTCAATTTTTCTCCTTTGGGAACAACCACTCGATTGAGTAAAAAGAAACGAGAGACTTCTCAGCCTCTCGTAATCAGCTTCATCACTCGGTCAATTTTTATTTTACCGTCCTGTCAGAACCGTCACAGGACTCATCGCTCGGTCAATTTTTATTTTACCGTCCTGTCGAAACCGTCACAGGACTCATCAAGATGAAGAAGAACATCTCTGTTCTTAATCCATATTATACACACACACACCAAAAATATCAATGCTTTTGTAATTATTTTTTCCGGCATCTAAAATGTTCTTTTTCCAGAGGAAATTTTATGCTATACTATGCGCAAAGGCAAAAAATGAACATATTGATATGCCATACCAGAACAATATCACAAGGGGAACATCATGGAAGAAAAAACAAATGTCATGCGAATTTTAGACCAGAAAAAAATCAAATACACTGCCCACAGCTATGCAGACACAGATGCCCTAAGCGGTATGGAAGTCGCGACTGCCCTCTCCCAGAACCCGGATGCTGTGTTTAAAACGTTAGTAACCATTGGAAAGTCCGCAAATCACTATGTTTTCTTAGTTCCTGTCAACCAGGAGCTTGACTTGAAGAAAGCTGCCAAAAGTGTCGGTGAAAAAAGCATCGAAATGATTAAATCCAAAGAACTTCTGCCTTTAACCGGCTACATTCACGGAGGCTGCTCCCCTATCGGCATGAAAAAGTTCTTCCGCACCGTTATCCACGAAAGTGCTGCCAAGCAGGAGCACATCTTTTTCAGTGCCGGAAAAATCGGTTACCAGATTGAAACCTCTGTCGACGAGTTAAAGAAAGTCATCCGGTTTGAACTAGCCAATATTATTGTTTAAATACTCATATACGTGTTCTGTATCTGTCATGGTTGCACATTTTTCCGCAGCCGTGCAGATATGCGCAACTGTCTCTGGATTCTCCTCTAATTCTTCTGCAATCAGTTCCGCCGATTTGCCCTTTTGCAGCTTTCGTAAAACCATCTGAATTAAACTCCTTCTTCATCAAATTCAAAAATACTCATCGCTGTCACCTCCGCCTTGTTCTGGCACAGACACCAGAAGATACGAATGGGGACAATTCCCGGAAGAACTGTCCCCACATCGTAATTAGGAATGTTTCCAAAGAATATATGCTTTACACTGATTATAACAGAGCAATTTCTTTGGAGACAAGAAATTCTTATTTTTTTGTGCATATTGACGATAAGAACAGGCAAAATTCCGAACAATCCACCGCTCCTAGCGCTTCTGCTCCCTATCTCACTAATTGTAGAGGTAGGCATTGCCAAGGAGAAAATGATAATCATCGTAATAATAATTATAATAGTCATCATCATCTCTGTTCATTTTTATTTTTATAAATCTCGCATTTCCCACCTGCACCTTGAAGTGGATTTTCTCGTTGGTTGGCTGAATCTTATTTGACGTGTAAATAGCTCATTGTCTGCATAAATCTGCATTGTTCCAGGACATGAACCGGAACTCCAGCAAGCAACATCCCCTTCAAAGTACTTGTATTTTCCATCCAGAAAATAAACGTAATCTTTTCCACTCGTATATGAAAAAAGCTTCAGTGCATTTGAATAATTTCTGTTCAGGCTGTCCGTCGCTGTTGTATATTTGTCTGGAGTATATCCATAATATTCGTCCATATCATACAGCGCGGTCTTTACAGTCACATAAATCTGTGCAACCGCCTTGTTTCCTGCCTTATCAATTACCTGCACCGTATAATAGCCATTTGTTTTTGCTGTAAATTTCTTTGCAGAGGTAATATTGGCGGCATTTCTGAATGCACTGCTGGACGCATCGCCGATATAGCCTTTTACATATTTTATGCTCTTGATTCCGCTTAAATCAGAAGTTTTTACGTTTACCTGTGTGCCTCCGCTCACGGTACTCTGTTTTAAGACAATGCCCGGCTTTGTCTTATCAATATTGGTAAGCGTGATTCTTTTTACTGTCACATTTCCGGCTTTGTCCATTACGCGCACGGAATAGGTTGCATTTGCTGGCACTTTTTTCTTCTTAGCCTTCGTAATGTTGCTCGCGTTCTTCCAGTACCTCATTGCACCTTTGGTTATTTTTCCCTTTTTAATCAAAATACTTTTGATACCGGATTTGTCCGTGGCATAGACATTGATGTTTACATTTTTGTTGGTGTAATTGGTCTCACCCGCGTAGAGAATCACCATCGGTTTTGTCTTGTCCTGTGCAGCATCTGCATTCACCGTTCCGACCGGTGCAAAGATGGTTCCCACCAGCAACAGCAGTGCAAAAATTCCTGCGCCAAGCCTGTTCCATAATCGTTTCATAACTTTTTTCCTCCTTTTTCTCTGGAATGTATCTGGTACTTTTTTATCATAATACTATTTTATCGTATTTGTAATACCGTAAATACTAATTACTAGTACCATCTATTATTTTCAAACAGACCATCTATATAATAACAATCATAAATATTTCATAAAGCAAGGGGATATACTTGAATGACATTTGGCGAAAATTTACAAAATCTTTTGGAAGAACGCGATATTTCCCAAAAAGATTTTGCTTCTATGCTAAACATTGCAAAAACAACATTGAATGGCTATATAAAAAGTAACCATGAACCGGATTTTAAAACCGTAATGGCGATGGCGGATGCGCTTCACGTGTCTACGGACTGCCTGTTAGGATATACTTCAACCTCCGCACCTACTTCAAAGGAACTTCTGTTTCTTGAACGGCTGCGTCAGCTTCCACCGGAGCAACGAAACATTGTTTATGACCTTGTCATGGTCATTGAAAGACGAGCCGGTAAAAATAAAAATGGATAACACCTTTCGTGGAACACAAAAAGCCTTTATGAACGCTGTCATTCATAAAGGCTTTCTTGTTCTACTCTATACTTTTTATAAAAATACTACTCCCTCCTCAGATATATTTCTCCTCAAAATCCTTCACACACATTGGCTTTCCGAAATAAAATCCCTGAATCATATGCACGCCGCAGCCCACGACTTTTTTGAGCTGCTCCTCTGTCTCCACGCCTTCCACGCAGATTTTAACGTCAATCGCCTTGGCAAGCTCGGATACCATCTTCACGAAAGCGTCTGAAAACTCATCCTTGTCAATGTCGATAACAAAGCAGCGGTCAATTTTTATGATATCAATCGGCAGCTCCCGGATGTGATTTAGAGACGAGTAGCCGGTTCCGAAATCATCGAGTGCGACACGCACACCAAGACGGCGGATATCTGCAAGAATCTGTTTCATACGATTCATATCGTTAATAGCAAGGCTCTCGGTGACCTCCAGATTCAGGTGCTGCGGCATGATTCCCGTCTCCTTTAACACCTGTGCAATCTTATCTACAATATCATTCTGTAAAAGCTGTACCACCGAAAGATTCACGTTCACCTTAAAGTCCGGATGACCGTAATCATTCCAGTACTTGCAGCGGATGCACGCCTCACGAAGAATGTAGTCGCCAATAGGATTGATTAACCCTAAGTACTCTGCCATCGGGATAAAATCTACCGGTGAGATAAATCCAAGCTCCGGCGAATTCCAGCGGATTAACGCCTCCGCTCCGATGCACGGATAATCCGGCTTTGTCACATCCACAACCGGCTGATAATAAACCTCAAACTCCTCAAAGGAATGTCTGGTCGCATTGCGCATATTTTTCTCTAAATCCAGACGCTTAAATGAAGTGGATTCCACGTTGTCATCGTAAAATTCCACACGATTCTTTCCTGCACATTTTGCCTCATACAATGCAATATCTGCCTTCTGAATCAGTTCTTCCACAGTCTTTCCATCGTTTGGGAAGCAGACAACACCCATACTGACCGTACAATAATACTCCGTGTCCTTTAGCACCCACGGGCGGGAGAAAATCGCATGCACTTCCCCGATAATATCGTGAAGCATCGAAAAATGATGATGCGGAATAATGATGATAAACTCATCACCGCCCATGCGGTAACAACTGTTCTCAACACCAGGAATCTGCTGTAAACTGGTCGAAATATTTTTTAACAGAACATCGCCGTGCTGATGGCCGAGTCCGTCATTGATGTGTTTAAAGTCGTCCAGATCGATGTAAAGCAGGGCGCCCTCGCCGCCAAATTCCATCGCCTGCTTGATATGGCGCTCCAAATCCTGTTCGCAGCGCATTCTGTTATATAATCCGGTCAGAAAATCATTGTTCGCCTGGCGCTCAATCTTCTGCTGGTACATCTTTTTGTCCGTCACATCATAAATGGTGCACAGCATGACCGTTCTTCCGTCCACCCAGTTAATCTGCGTGCTGTGGAAATCAAACCAGCGGTTCTCCTCTTCGTAGTAGATTTCCCGGAAAGAATGTTCTGCCTTAAGCCCCTGCTCCATGTAGCGGTCAAGTGCTCCCTTTTCGATGCTCTTGCGGAAGGAATCCCGAAACCGCTGATTCGTATAAAGAATCGTATTGCTTGCCGGGTCTTTCACATAGATGCCACAGCCCACATTTTCAAGGATTGCTTCGAGTGACGCATAAGAGCTTGCCAGAGAATTTTTGGCAATACGCTTTGTTAAAATGCTCTGGATGATGCGTTTTACATCGTTGACAAACTTGATATCGTTGACATCCCAGATCCGCTCCTTGTGACATTCCACAAAGCACAGGTACATACTGTTCCTGCCGTTTACCTCAATCGGAAGAAATACGGCCGCCTTGATTCCCTCTTTTTCAAACAGCCGGTGAAACTCATCCGGCATCATGGAATTGGCGGAAATCATATATGGCTTTCCGTTAAAAAACGGATAATCTGCTTTTTTTACCTGCTGTTTGCGTTCCAGCAGGGTTTCTTTTTCCGGAGAAACATACTCGCAAATCATGTCGACATAAGCAGGGTTTACATTCTCCTGAATCATGCTTGCCCTCGAAAGGTCAAGATACTCACACACATTTTTTAAAATGTCGTTGACAATCTGCACAAAACCGTTTTCGGATTCCAACATCTTAACGATAGATGTCATTGCTTCGTTGCGGTGAAGCTCCGCTTCCATCTGCATTTCCGATTCCCGGCTCTTTAAAAATGCCTCCTGAGCCAGAAGTTCTTCCATTTTTACTGCAAAAAGCTGTTTTGATAAAGTCTCCAAAAACTCAATCGATTTATAAAACCGCTCCGGTGAGGTGCGCATGACACACGCAGGCACATCTTCCGCCGCATCCTCCATCACACCTACAACTACCCAGGTCGCAACGTTTTCTCCGCCCACGCGGATAGAGACGCCGCACATTTTTATCGCATCTGTGCCGCAGTCTTCCTCAATGACATTTTCAATCCGGCTGTCCACCATCTTATTTAAAAGTGATACGTGCATATCCATCGTCACAACAGAATGGACATATGCCAGCTCTTCCTTCGAGCCATATGCCTTTGTAATCACCCCTCGTTTTCGGCTTAAACATACCAGATATACATTATTTGCATCACAGAAACGGTCCTGAAGGCTCTGCATTAACAGTGCATCTAAAAGACCAAATTCTGATTTTGCCTGCCTGTCTTCTCTTTTTTTGATTGCGAATGCCATAGTACTTACCCCTTAATTCCGATGATATACAGATAGAATCCATCCTTCTCCCGAATACAAAATTCCTGCAACAGCCGATAATTATCACGAAGTCTTAACTGCTTTTTCACAAAACCCTGTTCGTTGGAGTACATGATGATGATTCCGTCTCTGCTTAAGATGCTCTGCGATTTTTCAAAAAATCTTGCATAAAACGCATCCTGTTCCTCTCTGGTCTTTTTCCCACGCATCGGCATATTGGTGATAATCTCATCGAACAGATAAGCGTGTTTAAAATCAAAGTAATCTCTGTGAATAAAATTAATTTTCTCTCCCGCAAGCGCTGCGTTCTCACGCGCCATCACAATGGCATCCCCGAAGGTGTCAATGCCGTACTTCTCGCGTGCCGGAACACAGTAATCACGCTCGATAAGCATCGTTCCCACTCCGCAGAACGGGTCTAAAATCTGCGCATCCTCTTTCAGATAAGGCTTTGCAAGATTCATAAGCACCGCTGCATTTGCCGGATGAATCGATGCCGCAATCGCATTTTTGCGATAGGAAAAGCGCTTCATCGGGATTGTATACAATTTTAAAAACGCAAGAAAGCTTCCCTCTTTCGTCTCTGCAAGACGAATCTCCACTTCATAATTCTTGGTCGAATTAATCAGTTTTCGCCCGGTTAAGTCCTCAAGTTCCGCCGCAAATTTTTTGGCAAAATCCGTTTTTTTGTCAAGTTCCATCCGGCTCTTTAATTCCAGGCGAAAATAAAACGGTGTCTCCTCCTTGTGGCAGGCGAAAAGAAACGGTACAATTCCGGCTTTTTCAACCGCTGCTGCCGCCTCCCTCGGATTAGCAGGCACCTTCGCTTTCAATGGAAACAAAAGCTCCCTGTAGGTGCGCAGATGCAAAAACGGGGAAAGCTGTCTGCTCTGCACCAGCACGCCAAGCGGATGCTCGCTCACCCGGTAAGAAACCTCTGTAGAAAGCGCCTTCACCTCAGCAAGCGTGATATTTCTCTGTTCTCTTGAAGTGGTAAGCAAAAAATTCTGTGCCTCAGAGAAGCCACGGAAGGTATGCTTTTTCACGCCCTCAATGTCCACAAGAATTTTTTCCAACTCCCGCATTTCCTCACGAAAATGCTTCTTCTCGTTCTCTGCCGGAACCTTCCTGGAAAGTTCCATCTGACGCTCCTTTAGCTTTCCTGCGTACTCCTTTGCGTCGAGTTTCCCCATGGCGGTAAGATATGCGCTTTTTACAAACAGCGTTTCTTCTACACAGTATGCCGCGTAGAGGTTCGATAGCGCCTGCTGCACTTTTAAATCTCCGAGCAGAAGTGCCGCATTTTTACGCACTTTCGGTTCATCTGAGGAAAGCATCGCAATCAGCCACGCCCCGTCTCCGATAAGCCCCTGTGCCTCTTTCTGCTTCCCGGGGTCTTTGATTTCACTGCGTAACGCACTGAGTGCCTCTTTTATTTTTTCTTTTTCCATCCGGTTTCCGGCTAAATCTTCAATTATCTTCTTACACATACTGCTTCCTTCGTCTCTGTACTAACAGTTATTCTACTTGATTTCTCCCGTTTTGGCAATACCGCCGCTGTCAATATCTTCCATCTTTCCCAAGCTCCGTTTCCTAATCTGCTTCTTTGTTTTTGGTAAAATTGTACAATTTAAAATACAATTTTTTGGTTGATTTTCCGATATTGCAGTGGTATACTCGTATCGAACCTGAGGATATGAAAAGTTTTTCCGAGTAAT
>ENA-UOJA01000232-UOJA01000232.1-human-gut-metagenome-genome-assembly--contig:-C19-NODE-232-length-57343-cov-42.779622_pt1 | contig 57343 bp, 45 predicted proteins | sample MGYA00242337_ERZ723884 | MGnify/ENA metagenome assembly ERZ723884
ATCTGATATGAAACGACAGAGGCCATCTCAATTCATTTTGAGACGGCCTCATTTTATTTTGTCATACACCCATAAACCATGCAGACCAGTCGCACGAAAGACCTCACTTCGGGAAATATCACCCAAAGCATGCTTTGTCTGGCTTATCCCCTCATCCTCGGCAACCTGCTCCAACAAGGATACAACATTGCGGATACACTGATTATCGGCCAAACGCTAGGAGCCAACGCGCTGGCCGCCGTAGGATCTTCCTACACGCTCATGGTATTTATCACTTCCATTTTCATCGGTCTATGCATGGGATGCAGTGCCTTGTTCTCCATGCGCTACGGAGCCAAAGACTATGAACTCCTGAAACGCACTCAAACAGCTGCTCTACTCATTACGGGCATTGCTACCTTCCTCATTTTCGCTTTCGCCATCAGCTGCATTCGTCCGATTATCCAATGGCTGCAAACTCCGGAAGAGTTACAAGAAATGACGTATGACTACCTGAAAATTACTTTTATCGGTATCTGGTTCGTCTACTTGTATAATTATTATGCCTACCTCCTGCGGGCATTAGGCAATTCCTTTACCCCTTTAGTCTATCTGGCAATCTCCGTCGTATTAAACATCGTACTCGACCTGCTGTTTATCCTTCGACTCGGCTACGGTATTGCAGGAGCAGCCACAGCCACGGTCCTCTCGCAAGCCGTTTCGGCCATCGGACTTTGGCTGTACTGCTGGAGAAAAATTCCGGAAACACGGCTTACATGTAAAGACTTCAAGATAAGCCGTCCACTCGTCAGGCAAGTATTTTCGTATGTCTCGCTGACTTGCATACAACAATCGGTCATGAACTTTGGCATTCTGATGGTACAGGGACTGGTCAACAGTTTCGGTACCTCCGTCATGGCTGCCTTCACCGCCGCCGTTAAAATTGATTCCTTTGCTTACATGCCCGTACAGGATTTCGGCAATGCCTTTTCTACCTTCACCGCCCAAAACTACGGAGCCGGAAAGAAAGAGCGCATCCTGCAAGGATTCAAAAAAGCGTTCTGGATGACTACACTCTTCTGCCTGCTTCTCTCAGCGCTTATCTTCCTGACCGCTCCCTGGCTAATGCAGATTTTTATTTCATCGGACGAAAAAGAAATTATCCGGATTGGGGTAGAATATCTCCGGGTGGAAGGCAGTTTCTACTTAGGCATCGGTTACTTGTTTCTATGGTATGGCTTTTACCGGGCGATATGCAAGCCTCACCTATCCATCATACTCACGATACTTTCTCTAGGGACACGCGTAGCCTTAGCCTATTTTTTGGCATCTATTCCTTCCATTGGCGTACACGGTATCTGGTGGTCCATACCTATTGGCTGGGCATTGGCTGATATTTACGGACAAGTGTATTACTGGAAAAAGAAACAATCATTACTTGCTCCTCCCATCGTTTCACAATAAGAAACACAAACTCTGCCCTTATTTCACTTAAAAAGGAGCAGCCCAACAACTCTCTTCATACAAATACCCATATACCTTCTTATCCTTTAGTAACAGAAAACGTTCATTTTCTCCCCCGCATGTTCAGACAAGAATATGTATGCCACTGCATTTCCCTCCTTTTCCCCTCCTTCTCCCACAGAAACAGAATGACAACAATCCCACATAAAGAGTTTCAGTCCACATCACACCAATAAGACCTCCTCAAAAGGCATAAAAAAAGGCCATCTCTAAAGAGACAGCCTTTTCTTGTAAGTATGAAAAACTATTACTGACGCTGAGTAGCTGAATAGTTAATCTTCAGTGCGTATGCCTGACGAAGAGCCTGTTTTACTTCTGTTACGATACCCATCTTGGTTTTTGCATCCACCTTCAGGGAAACAGTCATAAACGGCTTGTCTTCTTCTTTCATGTTTTCACGCTCCTGATAAATGTAATCCTGTACTTCTGAAGATTCAGCGAACTTATCATTCAACTGAATACGGTCTGTAGTACCCATTGTCTTCTGGAATTCCTTCAACGGTTTTCCGATATAGATAAAAGATACCAAGGATTTCTTTTCCAGTTTTTCCAGTTCCGTAGCCTGAGGCACTCTGAACTGAACCTTCAATGTAACTTCACGCATGGTTGTTACAATCATGAAGAAGAACAACATGGTAAAGATAAGGTCAGGCAGAGAAGAAGTATTCAACTCAGGCATTTCACGCTTACCGGTCTTATTAAATTTTCCCATGTTTATTTTCCTCCATACTTTTTAGGTTCTGCTTCAGATATCTTCTGCGGATAATAGTCAGTTATAGCTTTCTTTTCATCTTCAGAACAGTCTGCAAAAGACTTACCAAATTGCGACATAGCCAATTCGTTACGCAATTCATTGTAAGCTGCCACCAGTTCGTTCTGAACCTGAATGTACATGTCATAACTTGTACCCACGTCGTTCTGTACAGAAATTACATGCTTATCCGTAATCATGACATTACCGAAGAACGGAAGCTGCTTAGCATGCTTTTCCGGCAAATTCTCATCATTATTCGGATTGGAAATAAATTCCTTTGCTCTTTCTTTCAGTTGCTTTATATCGAACCATTCTCCTCCTACCATCAACTGGTCATCCTTGTTGATACGTACCTGAAGAACGTTTCTTTCCCTTACAATCACATCTTCCTGATTTTCTGTGTTTTCAGGAGGTGGCGGCAATCGTCTTGCCAAACCACGGTCAGTATCCATTGAAGTTGTAATAAGGAAGAATATAAACAAGATGAAAGAAATATCTGCCGTTGAACTGGCATTAATGCCCGGCACTTTTCTTTTCCCTTTTGCCATTTTATCAATCTCCGTTTTAACTCAATGAATAATTATTTCTGTTTAAAAACACCAATCAAGTTCAACAATGTACCGATTGCTGCAACAATAAGCAATGCATAAGTAGAATACAAGAACATGTCTGTCACTTTCAGCATGACCTTGTTGTCATATACTGTACCACCACCCATTGTAACGGCTGCATCAGATCCCATATTATAAGTAACGATGAGCAACACTGCCAACAAGATAAGTCCCATGAAAGACTTGATTGCTGCTTTCGGATTATCTTTCAAAGCTGCTCCAAACTGTGCTGCAGCTGCAATCACTGTTACTGCCACACAGAGGAAGAACATACCATACATCAGGTACATCAATGCCGGCGTATTGGTCGGTTCGGTCAAGCCGGCTGCATTTGTTACATCATATCCTACGCAGTAGAACATCGCCAGCACCACCAATATAACGGCTATGCAGACATAGAACACATAGTAAGATACTTTATATGATAATTTAGCCATTGTACGAATTATTTTTTGTATTTCAGATTATACTTCATGATCATGTCAAGCAATGTGATAGAAGAATCTTCCATCTGACTTGTAATAGCTTCAATCTTAGACAAGATGTAGTTATAGAACACCTGAAGAATCAAAGCAACGATCAAACCGAAGATTGTAGTAATCAAGGCCACTTTCATACCACCTGCAACAACTGTCGGAGAGATATCACCAGCAATCTGAATCTGGTCGAACGCCATAACCATACCGATTACAGTTCCCAAGAATCCCAAAGACGGAGCCATCGCGATGAACAATGTAATCCAAGAGCATCCTTTTTCAAGGTAACCAGCCTGAACACCACCGTAAGAAACTACAGAACGTTCAACTACATCCAGACCTTCATCGATTCTCATCAGACCCTGATAGCAGATAGAAGCAATCGGACCACGAGTGTTGCGGCAAACAGTCTTTGCACCTTCTACATCACCTTTTTCCAAAGCTTCTTCAACTTTAGCCATCAATTTCTTCACGTTAACTTCAGCCAAGCTCAAGTAAATAATACGTTCAATACAGAAAGCCAAACCAAGGACCAATGCGATAGCAACCAATGACATGAAGCCTGCATCACCTTCAATAAACTTAGTTTTTAACTCTTTGTGCATACCACCTTCTTCAACAACTACAGGTGCTGCTGCTTCATCAGCTGCCGCTACTTCTTCTGTCTGAGCCGGAGCTGCTGTAGCTGTTGAATCCTGAGCCATAGCTGTCTGAGTCATTCCAAACGAGAGGACTCCCATCACTGCAAGAATTGCAAATAACTTTTTCATTGTGTGTCTAATTTTTAAGATTAATTAATTAATAGTTTGTTAATTGTTTTTCTCTTTTTCGCGGAGAGAACGGGATTCGAACCCGTGATACGCTTTTGGCGTATACACGCTTTCCAGGCGTGCCTCTTCAACCACTCGAGCACCTCTCCTTTTTCCAATCAGCCGGAGGCTCCTTTCAACGTTTTTTATCCCCTTGCTGATTTCAGTCACAAATGTATTCTTTTTTTTCGTCTTACATAACATCAAGCCTGCAAAAGTTTACTTTTGAAGTCGAAATTAATAAACTTTAAAAACTTTTCTCCGCATTTGTGAAGACTTTTAAGGCATTTTCCGTAGTCTGAGAAGCGATGTCCGACAAGGGTATCCCATAAATGAAGGAAAGACATTCTGCCACCTTCACCAGATTCGCACTTTCATTCCGCTTGCCACGATAGGGTACCGGAGCCAGATAAGGAGAATCGGTTTCGAGCACGACACGTTTCAAAGGCACCTCTTTCAGGACTTCCGGAAGACAGCTTTTTTTGAAAGTGACCACCCCGTTTATTCCCAGCATGAAGGATTCGAATTCCAGCAACCGCTCCGCATCTTCTCCGGTTCCGGTAAAACTATGGAAAATTCCCCGCAACGCCGTATGTTTATAGCCGGACAACACTTCCAGCAGTTCCGGATAAGCTTCCCGGCAATGTATAATCAAGGGCAGGCCGTATTCTAAAGCCCACTTCACTTGTTCTTCAAACACCCACATCTGCTCCTTGCGGAACGTCTTGTCCCAATACAAGTCGATGCCGACCTCACCGATTCCATAAAAACGATGAGAAGAAGTCAGATAGCCTTTCACTTTTTCCAGCCGTTTCTTCCAGTTTTCATCCACCGAAGTGGGATGGAGGCCAATCATCGGATAACAACACTCGTGTGCATCACACAGCCGGAGCATTGCCTCCACCGTAGTGTCATCAATATTAGGCATGAACAAGCGCGTCACACCTGCTTCGACCGCACGAATCACCGCAAGCTCACGATCCGCGTCAAACTCTTCCACATAAAGATGGGTATGGGTATCAATCAGGGCATTCATCTCTTTACAGTTTACGTTCCATCAAGTGACAGACAAACTTTTTCAGTTCCTCTTTAAGAGACGGCTCCACACTCACCTTCTCCAGCAGCAACAGCCCTTCTTCATAATATGCATCAATGCGAGCCTGACAAAGTTCCGGCACTCCTACCTTATTATATAGAGCTGTAACCGACCGGATTTTTTCTTCAGCCACATAGTCCGTAGCACGAAGCCAGTTCAGTAACGTTTCCTTATCTTCTCCTTCAGCCAGGCTCAAGGCGGTAATCAGCATAAAGGTCTTCTTATTGCAAAGAATATCTCCTCCAATCTTCTTTCCAAAGACAGCCGGATCACCATACACATCCAGGTAATCATCCTGCAACTGGAAAGCCAGTCCCATCTTAATGCCAAAATCATAGAGCAACTGCGCATCCTTTTCGGGAGCACCTCCCAAGATGGCAGCAATTTTCAAGGCTGCCGCAAGCAACACGGAAGTCTTCAGACGAATCATTTCGATATACTCGTCGACCGTCACATCCAGACGATGTTCGAACTCCATGTCCCACTGCTGTCCTTCGCATACCTCAAGAGCGGTACGGCCAAACACTTCCATCACCCTTCCCACGTATTCTGCCGGACATTGCTGCATCATGAACTGATAAGCAAGAATCAGCATGGCGTCTCCCGAAAGAATCGCCGTATTTTCATCCCATTTCTTATGTACCGTCGGTTTATTCCGGCGCATGTCGGCCTTGTCCATCAAGTCATCATGCAACAAGGTAAAGTTATGGTACGTTTCAATGCCTGCCGCCTGAGAAAAGATACGGGTCACGTCTTCCTTGTATAAATTATAAGCCAGCAGCATCAAAACCGGACGCAGACGTTTGCCACCCAGCCCCAGCACATATTCAATCGGGTCGTAAAGTCCCATCGGATTCCGCATATAAGAAAGGCTTCCAATATATTCGTGAATCTGCTGCAACAATTGTTCACTTGTCTGTTGTTTCATGGAAATGCAATTTTAAAATAAGAGAAAAAAGAAAGGCTGCAAAACGCAGCCTTCACTTTATTATAACGGTCAATAGATTACTGCAACTTAAAGGTTACAGGTACGGTATATTTCACACGTACAGGTTTACCACGCTGCTTACCTGGTTTCCATTTCGGCATCATCTTAATCACACGGAGCGCTTCCTTATCCAAGTACGGGTCTACACTACGCATCACCACCGGGTCAACGATAGAACCATCCTGGTTAACCACAAACTGGATGATTACACGTCCCTGTACACCGTTTTCCTGTGCAATAGTCGGATATTTGATATTCTTACCAATGAACTTCAAACATTCAGCCATACCACCCGGGAATTCCGGCATCTCTTCTACTACCTGGAAAATCTGCTGTTCTTCCGGTTCTTCTTCTTCCACTTCAACCGGCACATACTTGATTTCCACAGCCTGCGTGTTGTCATCCTCACTTGACTGGATGGTAGATTCCTCTACGTTTGCATCATTATCTGCAATCTGCAACACTTCTTCCATTTTCGGAGCTTCAGGAGGAGGCGGTGCCTGCTGCTGTTCCTGCTGTTCAGTGATAGGAATCATTTCTTCCTCAAAAATAGGTTCGACGATACCTGTTTCGGTAACAATCTGCTTGTCACGTTCTGTCCATTCGAACGCTACGAACATCGCTGCCAAGACCAGTATGAAGCCGAACAACAACCACGTGGTTCTTTTTCCCTCGAGGTCCGCTTTAGGCGATTTTTTGACTTCCATAAATGTGTTTATTAAAGGTTAATACTCTATACGCGACAAAGGTAACACAAATCCTTAAAAATTCATCTTCCGGAAGTAAAAATAATGCAAAACCAAGCATATTTTTTATTTCGCCTTGGCAATAAGCGGCAAATGCCTTATTTTTTTTCAGTTTTCACAAGGCGAAAACATACGTTTTCCATACAGGAAACGTACATTTCCCCAAGCAGAGACATACGTTTTCCAGCAGGGAAACATAAAAAATGCCAGGAGCCGTTTCCATCTACTCCACAACGTTTTTTAATCCATCTCAGTTTGTTCTTTCTTTCTGCTTCTCGCCAAACCACCACCCATAAACTTCCAGAAAAAGCATTCGAAATCCAAAGGATTTTCCCTATCTTTGTACACATTATCATTCACATACTCACTGAATCATGAAAAAAATTATTATTGCCATCGACGGATTCTCTTCCTGCGGGAAAAGTACCATGGCTAAAGACTTAGCCAAAGAAATCGGATACATCTATATAGACAGCGGCGCCATGTACCGGGCCGTTACACTGTATTGTCTGGAAAACAGATTGTTTAATGCCGACGGAAGCATTCAGGAAGAAGCGCTCCGCCAGCAGATGGGACAAATCCAGATTTCCTTCCAGCTCAACCCGGAAACCCAGCGCCCGATGACTTTCCTCAACGGGAAAAACGTGGAAGAACGCATCCGTACCATGGAAGTCTCCTCCCATGTCAGCCCGGTAGCCGCTCTCGGTTTCGTACGGGAGGCACTCGTACGTCAGCAACAGGAAATGGGCAAGGAAAAAGGGATTGTCATGGACGGGCGAGACATCGGTACCGCAGTCTTTCCCGACGCCGAACTGAAAATCTTCGTCACAGCTTCCGCCCAGATTCGTGCCCAGCGCCGCTACGAGGAACTCAAGGCCAAAGGACAGGAAGCCTCCTTCGATGAAATCCTGCACAACGTGGAAGAACGCGACCGCATTGACCAAAACCGGACAGTGAGCCCGCTCCGCAAGGCCGACGACGCCATCCTGCTGGACAACAGCGAAATGACGATTCCCGAACAGAAAGAATGGTTAAAGGAACAATTTGAAAAAGCCACCCATGCATCACATTGAAATAGACAAGGAGTCCGGATTTTGTTTCGGAGTGACCACGGCCATCTCCAAGGCAGAAGAAGAACTGGCAAAAGGAGAACCCTTGTATTGCCTGGGCGACATCGTGCACAACGGACAGGAATGTGAGCGTCTGAAAAAACTGGGACTGATTACCATCAACCACGAAGAGTTTGCCCGCCTGCGGAATGTAAAGGTACTGCTGCGTGCTCACGGCGAACCACCCGAAACTTACGAACTGGCCCGAAAAAATCAGATTGAAATCATCGATGCCACTTGTCCGGTGGTATTGCGGTTGCAGAAAAGAATCAAGCAGGAATACGACACCACTCCCAACGGTCGGGAACGACAGATTGTCATCTACGGGAAAAACGGTCATGCCGAGGTGCTGGGACTGGTAGGCCAGACAAAAGGAAAAGCCATCGTCATCGAGAAACTGGAAGAAGTGAGCAAGCTCGACATGACAAAAGACATCCGGCTGTATTCACAGACTACCAAGTCGCTCGACGAGTTCCGCCAGATTGTCTCCTATATCGAGGAACACATCTCTCCGGAAGCCTCTTTCCAATATTTCGATACCATCTGCCGGCAGGTGGCCAACCGCATGCCCCACATCCGGGAATTCGCGGCCAGCCATGACCTGATTTTCTTCGTCTGCGGACACAAAAGTTCCAACGGAAAGATTCTCTTTCAGGAATGCAAGAAAGTCAACCCCAACTCCTATCAGATTGACAAACCGGAAGAGATTGACAAGAGCATATTGTCACGTGCACATTCCATTGGAATCTGTGGAGCCACTTCTACGCCTAAATGGCTGATGGAAGCGTGTAAAAAAGTTATAATGAACGAAGAATAAGGAAGAAATTCACCGCAAAATAGCAACAGTTTTTGTACTTTTGCTTCATAAAAATCAAACTAACAACTAACAATTATGGGAACTATTAAATGTATCGGTATTCTGACCTCCGGAGGTGATGCACCAGGCATGAATGCCGCAATCAGAGCCGTCACCCGTTCCGCTATCTACAACGGACTGAAAGTAAAAGGTATTTACAGAGGCTATAAAGGATTGATTACGGGTGAAATCAAGGAATTTAAGACTGAAAATGTCAGCAATATCATACAATTAGGAGGTACAATCCTGAAAACCGCACGTTGTCAGGAATTCCGTACCCCAGAAGGACGTCAAATCGCTTACGAAACCATGCAACGTGAAGGCATCGATGCCCTCATCATCATCGGTGGAGACGGTTCTTTGACCGGTGCCCGTCTGCTGGCACAAGAGTTTGACGTACCTTGCATCGGACTTCCCGGCACCATCGACAATGACCTGTTTGGTACAGACACGACCATCGGTTATGACACTGCCCTGAACACGATTCTGGATGCAGTGGACAAGATTCGTGATACCGCAACTTCTCACGAACGTCTGTTCTTCGTGGAAGTGATGGGACGTGATGCCGGCTTCTTGGCATTGAACGGTGCCATCGCTGCCGGAGCAGAGGCAGCCATCATTCCGGAATTCAACACGGAAGTAGACCAGCTGGAAGAATTCATCAACAACGGATTCCGTAAATCAAAGAACAGTTCCATCGTACTGGTAGCCGAAAGTGAAATCACGGGTGGAGCCATGCACTATGCGGAACGTGTGAAGAACGAATATCCGCAGTATGATGTTCGTGTCACCATTCTGGGACACTTGCAGCGTGGTGGACGTCCGACAGCTCACGACCGTATCATCGCCAGCCGTATGGGTGTAGCCAGCATCCAGGCATTGATGGAAGGCCAGCGCAACGTAATGATCGGTATCGAAAACGACCAGATTGTGTACGTACCGTTTGCCAAGGCTATCAAGAACGACAAGCCGATTGACCGTGAACTGGTGAACGTATTGCATGAATTGTCTATCTGATATTCCCTTATATCACATAAAAAGAAACCTCCTTTTCGGGCGCACCCGGAAAGGAGGTTTCTTTTTGGTTCCCTCAATTTGTGACTTACTTGTGGCGAAGCTTCCGGCGCGAACGCTTGTAATGGCTCCGCTTATAGCGCAGCCAGCGACGACGAATCTGCCAGGCACTCAGTCCGACAAACACCAGCAGAATCAGAATGACCAGCCCACTGTTCAGGTTGTCTCCTTTCACCCGCGACCAAATTTCCAGCACATCTACAGTCTTGTCGCCGAAATCGCGTATCATGGCACAACGGGCTATCACCGACTTGTCGGGATACTGGGTGTTCCGCAATTTCACGTGACGCGCTTCCGAACCGAAGAAGTAACTGGCATCCACTTCCTTGTTCAAAGTAGAATCAATGCAGGCCTCCATAATTTCCGGAGCGGCAATGGAACTGACGTATCCGTTTTCTTCCATGTTCCGCAAGGCAATGTCCGGACGACACAGGAAGTTGATGAAATAGCTGGCAGCCTTCGGATTCTGGGCATACTTGGGAATCACCCAGCCGTCGTACCACACGTTGCTTCCTTCTTCCGGAATGGTATATCCCAAATCCACTCCTACCTCCGCAGCTTCTTCGATGGCCCACTGCGCATCGCCACTCCAGGTCATGTTCATCCATGCCTTCCCCTTGGTCATCATCTCCTTGCCAAAATCGGCTTCCCAACCTGCCACATTAGGCTTCAGCAGTTTCAGATATTTTTCCACCGAGTCCATAGAAGCCGGTGAATAGTCGTTCATCAGACTGGCCACACTGCGAGTACTGTCTTTCAAGTCTTCCCGATGGGCATACAGTAACGCCATGCCATACGCATCCCGGTAAGAGTCCTTCATCAGAATTTTTCCCGCATACCGTTTGTCCCACAGACACCCCCAGGAGCGTAAATCCTGCGCAGAGACATATTTCTTATTGTACAACAGTCCGGCCGTACCCCACATGTAACAGACCGCATAACGGCTGGCCGGCTGGTCGCCCGGCACCGTCAGCTTGTCAATCTGCTGGCGGATATAAGGGGCTACCCCTTTCATGTAATTGGGTGAGTGAGCAAAAACAGTGTCGATGGGCAGCAGCAGTCCTTTGTGCAGCATGCGCTCGATAATGTATTCCGACGGACAGACCACATCAAAATCTTCATGCCCTTTTTCAATCTTGGTCAGCATGATTTCATTGATATCGAACGTCTGATACACAATGCGGATATCCTCTCCCGTCTGTTCCTTATAGTATTGCTGGAAATCTTCCAATACCCCTTCGCCAATGTAATCGGCCCAGTTGTACACCTTCAGCACATTCTCACGCGACTCCCCGGCATTGTAACAGCTTGTCAGCAGGGAGCATACACAGAGCATCGCCCACCAGCTCCACCTTTTCATCTTCTGTTTCATTTGTTCTTTGCTTTGTCAGCTCTACGGTTAATAATTATCAGCAGCACCAGAATCACCACAAAAATCACGGCAGACAACGGACGGAGTTCCGGTGTCAATCCTCCCTTGCGGGCATCCGCATAAATATAGGTAGAAAGCGTCTCCAGTCCCTGGTTGCCGATGGTAAACACCGTCACGGCAAAATCATCGATGGAGATGGTCAGTGCCAGCAGGAAACCGCTGATCATTCCGGGACGGATTTCCGGGATAATCACCTTCCACAAGGCCTGCATGGGAGTAGCTCCTAAATCGAGTGCTGCCTCATACAGGTTCGGATTCATCTGCTTCAGGCGCGGCAATACACTCAACACCACATAGGGCGTGCAGAAAGTGATGTGTGCCAACACCACGGTCGTGAAACCTTGGGTAATACCCAATGACACAAAAAGCAGGAACAAGGAAATACCGGTAATGATATCTCCGTTCAAAATGGGGATGGTATTGATGAATCCCATGGCTTTCCGGCTCCGGGCCTTCAGGTTATAAATGCCGATAGCGGCCACACTGCCCAGCAGGGTAGAAACCGTGGCGGCAATAAAGGCGATGGCAATCGTATTGACCAGCGCATTCATCAGGGAATGATGGGCACCCGTATTACACAACGAGCGATACAGGTTGAACGAGAAACCGGTCCAGTTACCCAGCACCTTGGCCTCGGTAAACGAATAAATCACAATAATCAGAATCGGGGCATACAGCATCAGCAGCAACACCCACAGATAGGTCTGCATCAATATTTTCTTTACCATACCTGTCCTCCTTTCTCCGACTCGTTCTTATCGTCGGCACTGAACAAGGAAGTGGCGGCAATCAGGAAGAGCATAATCAGTGAAAGCGCAGCACCATAGTTCCACAAGCTGTTGTTGATATTCTCCTGAATGGTGGTTCCAAACAATTTAATGTTGTTCATGGTGAGCAGTTCCGCAATGGCAAAGGTCGAGATAGTAGGCATGAACACCATCATGATGCCGCTCACCACTCCTGGCATGGACAGAGGGAAGACCACTTTCCAGAACACTTGAAACGAGTTGGCCCCCAAATCTTGGGCCGCTTCCACGTAACTGGGATCCATCTTCTGAAGCGTATTGTAAATGGGATAAATCATAAACGGGATGAAATTGTAAATCATTCCGAAAATCAAGGCCCCTTCTCCCAACGGAAGACTGGCAAAGTTGAACAAGGCCACGGTAGCCAGCGTACGTATCAGGATGTTAATCCACATGGGAAGGATAAACAGCATAATCAGCGTACGGGAATAGCTGGAACGGCTCCGGCTCAGAATCCAAGCCGCCGGATACCCCAGCACAATACACCCGATGGTAGTAAGCAGAGCAATGCCGATGGAATACACAAAGGTATTGACGGCTTCCGGATGCGCCAGAAACTTCCGAAAGTTATCCAAGGTAATCCGGCCCGTGTCATCCGTAAAGGCATAAATCACAATCAGGACCAGCGGAATAATCACGAAGATGATTGAAAAAATCAGGTAAGGCAAAGTCCAGCTTCTCCGCGACAGAAAAAACAAACGCAGCTTGTTCATCGTTCCTCCCGTTTTACACGTACCCGGATGTCTTCCGGAGCAATGGATATTCCCACATGGTCTCCGTCATCCCATACGTCGTTGGTATCGACAAACACATTCTCATCCCAGTCCGACCAGACGGTCAGGTGATAATGGTTTCCTTTATAAAGAATGAATTTCACTTCTCCCGTCAGTGCTCCGTCTTCGGCATCGTCCTGCAAGTCAATCTTGTCGAAATCCACTTCCACCTGCACTTCGCCCAAAGGCACTTGCTGCAAATCGACTGGAGCACATTCAAATGTACAACCAAGGAACTCCACATGCGTTTCATCCAGCAGTTTTCCATCGAAAGTGTTGCACAAGCGTTCCTTTTTCATAATATGAATGTCGTGAGGCTTCACCAGCAGGCCGACCTCCGTACCTGCTTCAAACGCATGATAATCCTGCACCACGAACTCATACCCTTGGCACAGCACCACCATTTCATAATGCACTCCCTTGAAGATGCACGACTGTACCACGCCGCGAAGCTGTGCCATGTCCGACACAGGAAATATATACAGGTCTTCCGGACGAATCACCACATCCACCGATGTCTGTTCCCCGAAACCTTCGTCCACACACTCGAAATCCCGGTCACAGAAATGCACCAGTCTGTCTTTCACCATCACCCCGTTCAGGATATTACTTTCGCCAATGAAATCGGCTACGAACGAATTGATGGGTTCATTGTAAATATCGGTTGGGGTACCAATCTGCTGGATACGCCCCTCGCTCATCACCACGATGGTATCGCTCAGGGTCAAGGCTTCCTCCTGGTCGTGAGTGACATACACAAAAGTGATACCCAATGACTTGTGCATCTCCTTCAGTTCCATCTGCATGTCCTTTCGCATCTTCAGATCGAGTGCAGCCAACGGCTCGTCGAGCAATAACACCTCCGGCTCGTTCACGATGGCCCGCGCAATGGCCACACGCTGTTGCTGTCCACCGGAAAGGGAATTCACGTCACGATACTCATAGTCGGTCATCCCCACCATTTTCAGGGCAGCCTTGACTTTTTTCAATACCACGTCTTTTGGAAGTTTCTTCAGTTTCAATCCGAAAGCAATGTTGTCATACACATTCAGATGGGGAAACAATGCGTACTTCTGGAACACCGTGTTCACCGGACGCTTGTGAGGCGGAGTCTGGGTAATCTCTTTACCCGCAATGCAAATCACTCCTTCGGAAGCCGTCTGGAAACCGGCAATCAGGCGCAGCAAGGTAGTCTTGCCGCAACCTGAAGGTCCCAGTATGGTTACAAACTCTCCTTTTTTAATGGACAGATTGATATGATCCAAGGCCGTTTTCTCGCCAAAAAACTTCGATACGCCCTTTACCTCTATAATCGGTTTAGTTTCACTTTGCATGATTTCTGAAAAATTGGTCCGCAAAGTTACATATTAATTCATTTTGCAGTACGATATCTCCGGCTTTTCTTCTTTATTTTTATTCAGTCCACAAAGGAATGTAAAAGAATTTACATATTTATGCAACATATTCATTTCAAACCCGAGAAATACATGTCGAGCAGTTTCCGTGCCGCAGAGAAAGAGGTAGCTTTTCCTTCCAACACTTCCTGTTCCTGCAAAGGCAATAAAGAGGCAATCTGCGGATTCTGATAGAAACTGTCGCGCAGATGCTCGTTGATGGTTTCGTACATCCAGTATTTAGCCTGTTCATTTCTGCGACGTTCAAAATAGCCGTTTTTGCGGACAAAATCAATGTAGGCATAAATCATGTCCCAGATTTCCTTGATACCGATATTGTAAAAACCGGAATAAGTCAGCACCTGAGGCGTCCAGCCCGATTCAGGAGCCGGGAAAAGATGCAAGGCATTCCGAAAATGAGTGGCTGCCAGCTTGGCTTTCTCAATGTTGTTTCCGTCGGCCTTGTTGATGACAATGCCGTCGGCCATTTCCATAATTCCTCGCTTGATGCCTTGCAGTTCATCACCTGTACCGGCCAGCTGAATCAGCAGGAAAAAATCGACCATGGAATGAACAGCTGTCTCACTCTGCCCGACTCCGACTGTTTCCACAAAGATTTTGTCGAAACCGGCGGCCTCGCACAAAATGATGGTCTCACGGGTTTTGCGGGCTACTCCTCCCAGCGAACCAGCTGAAGGACTCGGACGGATAAAGGATTTTGGGTGTACAGACAGTTTCTCCATACGGGTCTTATCGCCCAGGATACTTCCTTTGGAACGCTCACTGCTGGGGTCGATAGCCAATACGGCCAACTTTCCACCTTTTTCTTCCAGTACGTGCAAGCCGAACACATCGATTGACGTACTCTTTCCGGCTCCCGGCACCCCACTGATGCCGATACGGATGGAATTGCCGGAATAAGGCAGGCATTTTTCAATCACCTCCTGTGCCAGCACCTGGTGTTCCGGTTTCACACTCTCCACCAGCGTCACTGCCTGGCTCAGCATGGTCACATCGCCTTTCACGATGCCTTCCACATACTCTGCTGCCGTGTACTGACGACGTTTGGGTTTCTTTCTCAGTTTCAGATAAGGATTAACAATGGAGGGCTGTTCCACTCCTTGATTGACAGTTAACCCCTTATAAGCTTCGTTGTTCTCGGGGTGTTCCATACTTCATTTATTTATCAGACGATTTCAGCCGGGCTTTCACACGGATGGTAATCATCGGTTGGTTAGGGTCATTGGTAATCATCAAGACACGTGGCGAACCTTTCACACGGGGAAGGTTCTGCGCCAACACGGTAATCTTCATTTTGGTAGATTCTCCCGGTTTCAGCACCCTCTTGTTCAGTTTCACGGCCAAAGCCATACTGAACACCTGCATATCCTGAATATTCAAATCAGATTTACCCGTATTCGAAATGACAATAGTCTGCGACTTTTTCTGTTTGGGTTTCAGGTCTACAAATTCCAGTTCCTTGGCCGACAAGGTAATCTGAGGCGGATTATTCTTCTGCTGTTCTGTCAATTTGGAGAAATCGGGCAACAGGGCTACAGATACCGGAATTTCATTTTCACTTCCCACCTTATCACCCGGGAAACGGGACAGATACACAGAAGCACGCGTAATACCCAGTTTCGGAAGTTTCTCGGAGTCCAGTGTCACTCGGATTTTTCCCGTCTTTCCACGTCCCAACTTTTCCGGCTCAGCCGTAGCTTCCAAGTAAGGAGGCAAATGCATCAATACAGGAGAATATGCTTTATTGGAAGTATTGGCAACCAGCAATTCAATCACCGGACGGTCGCCTTTGTTCACCGATTTAAAGTCCAGTTCATCCAGATTCAGGCGAATGGCTCCCACAGCATAAGGATGCGTAAACGAGAAGTTCTTCGCATCTGCCGTCACCTCTCCGTTGAAGTCGAGATAAATCGGCGTAGGTGAAGCATTGCAGTACACACCCACATCTTTGTAGAAATGCCCGATGGCTTCTGCATCAAACACCACCGTAATCTCTCCTTTCCCTCCTGCCGGCACGGGGTCTTCCGTCCATTTCGCTTTGGCGCAACCGCAAGAGGTCGTCACATTGGAAATGACCAGCGGCTTATTGCCTGTATTGGTAAACGAATAAATGACAGTGGCCGGATTTCTCCATAAGACATACCCCAAATCCTTTGTCTGCATGTCGAAAGTGATTTTGGGCTGTGCAAACAAAGAAAAACAGGCAGCCATACACAACAGGAAAAAAGTATATATACGTTTCATTGATTTTATTCTTTCTAAATTATGGAAACAAAGATAAAGAGAAAACAGGAACAAGCAAAATCAAGCCTGAAAATTTATTCTGTCCTGCTTTCTGCATAAAAAACCGGGCAGGACTTACCCACCCAGATTTGCTTATTCCACTTGAAGGCTACGCCCTTCCGTATGGCTTCCAAACTCCGGCGCATATACCGACTGTATGGTGGCCGTTCCGGCCTGATAGGTTCCTGCACGGTCTACGTAGACCTCGTATTCTATCACGTAACTGCCTTTCCGCAAGTGGTCGATAAAGAATGAGGTAGCTGCATCTCCCGGAGCCTGATAATATCCCAGTCCATCTTTCCACACATAGCCGGACAATTGTTGCACAGGTTCCATGCAGGCAGCCCGTTCATCTTTCAGGCTAACAAAATCCATATCCCGGTCGGTACGGAAAGTCAATCGGACGGTCAACCGGTCACCCACATGCAAGAGAGACTTCCGGCTCAAGGTCTCACCTTTATATATATATTCACGTGACACCTTCAAGCCGTCTCCTTCAAACTGCTGAATCCGGTCCATATCTTCCAGGTATTGGGTATAAACGGCCCCCCATCCGGCTCCTTTTCCCGCATGACTTACTGTCAGATTCTTTACCTCTGTAGCTTTCCCTGTCCAAGTCTGACGGATATATCCCAGTCCGTCGTCCGGCGTCTCCAGCTGGATACCTGTCGCCTTTGCCTCCATCTTCCCTGTTTCTTGCAAGGCGGTTCCATCGGACAACAACGCATAGAGGGCATCTGCCGTAGCTAACGGGGTACTCCAGCATTGTACCTGCTTCTGCTTCAACAGCCAGTGCTTCATCTCGTTCAGCATCGTTTCATCCTTTTCCACCAGCTGAATGGCCTCCATGGCGGCCACCTGTGTCGGAATCCGATACCCGTTCCAGGCATACAAAGCTTTCGGTGTATCGAAATAACGTCCCATTTCTGGAGTTGCTACAGTATATTCCTTGATGGAATGTACCAAAACTTCCGCCTGCGACTTCTTTCCTTGCGCCTGCAGAATCCGGGCAATCAAAGCCTTCTCATAGATAGAGTATTCATTGGAACGGTTTTCCAGTTTTGCCACCATATATTCCTTGGCGGCCTGCTGTACCCGGCCAGCTGCCGCTTTATCCAGCGAAACAATATACAAGTATCTCACGGCCAGTTCACTGGGCAATTGAACTCCATTCTTTTTCGATTCATTCTCCTTGAGCTGCCGGTATTCCTCACAGAATGCTGCCTCCAAGTAATTTAAGGCTTTCAAGTACATATCCGACACACGTACCTCGCTCATCACTTGCATGAATTTCAGACGAGCCAGCAGTTCCGTCACCTGCGTGGTGACCATCCGGCTTCCCTGCATGCCGCCGAACCAGCTCCAGCCTCCATCCGACTTTTGCAAGGCCTTCAGCTTTGTTACGGCCTGATCCATACGATATTTCATCGTATTCAATTCGAACAGCAACCCAATCCGTTGCCGTTGTTCCTGCTCACTGGCCGCTTCCGCCAGCCAAGGAGTTTCTGCCAGCAACAGATTCTTCAAATCCGGATTCTGTTCCAGCTCACTCCAAAAAGTCTCTTTCTTCATGCCCTGCTTCCGCCAGCTGTCAAACACCGTCTGAATCTGAGGATTCAATTCCACAATCTTCTGTGCCAGCGCCTGAGCATAATAAGCCGTAGCCCAAGAAAACGCATCGTCCTGCTGCGGATTGCTAACTACCGGAAGTGCCTGCACGGCATACCAGATCGGATTGGAAGTTAATTCAATGGTCAATCTGCGGTTTTCGGCCGTCTTGCTCTGCCCATTAAACCTGTCCTTCAGGTCCACCTGCTGAGACTGTCCGGCTTCCACCTGCAACGACTGCGTCTCGGTCATCCATTGCTTATCGGTCAGAACAGGCAGGTAGTGCTGTTCACCGTCACTGAACTCACCCGCTTCGGCCTTCATCCGACAAATCAAGACCTCACAATCCGTTTTCACTGGGAAAACAAAACGTACACTGCCCGTTTCTCCGGCCTTTACTAAAAAGTCCTGAGCCGACTGGTAAACCACGCTTCCATCCACCAGATTCACCAGCTCCAACCGGGCCTTTCCTTTCACCTCCTCGGTGGATAAATTTATCAACGAAGCTGCCAGTGAAGCCTCATCCCCCCGACGAAGGAAGCGAGGCAGGTTCGGCTGGACCATAAACGGTTTTTCGGTACGGGTTTCGGTCTGCATGAGTCCATAATCCATCTCCCGCGTATGGGCAAATCCCTGGAACTTCCACTGAGTCAACGCATCCGGTACGGTAAAGACCAACCGTACGGTACCGGTCGAATCGGTCCGCAAATCGGGATAGAAGAAAGCGGTTTCCGCGAAATTTTCCCGTAAAGTCAAATCCGGCTCTGCTTCCAATTCAAAATTCGCAAACTGAAGTTCCACTTTCTCTACACCATCATTTTGAGAAAATCCCTCTTCCGCCAAAGCCACATCTTCTTTCATCATCACATTCGGTGCCGTTGCAGCTGCCTTCATCATGACTCCCGCACCTCGAATCATCTGCACATTACGTGTCAGACTTCTATACAGCTGCAAAGAAGGAATCCACAAGCGACTGTACAACTGCCAGTTATCCGGTACATAGACGGAAGACAGTGAATAGGTATAGAAGGGAGAGTAAGCCATTGCCACACTGTTCATCTGCTGGATGAATGGCATCACCGAGGGTGTATAACGCCTGAAAGTCAAATGGAAGTTCCATGGATTCTCCCACAAACGGTCAAGAGAAGCATCGTACAAAGTAGCCAACAGACGGGCATCTGCCGGCTTACCGGAGGCATCCAGAATCCGCATCGTCCAAGTTTCCTCCGTACCCGGACGCAGACGGTCGCGGAAAGTCTCCCATTTCAATGTCAGTTTCTTCTCGGGAACCGGACGCTTCAGAACCACCTGTTTGGAATACCAGATGCCCTCCTTCATAAATCCGAAGCTGACGGTGATTCCATCGCCATACTCCGGCTTCCAGGTATAGGAGAACGGGCGAATTTCCTCGTTCAACACCTGGGCCTCGGACACCAGCATCCGATTTCCGCTATATACATGATAAAACAGATGTACATTCTTCTCACTGCTGCCCACGTACAAAGTCACCGGCCGGTCGGCCTGCAGTTCCGTACCGTCTTGATAGAACCATTCCACAGTCTTTATCGGAGGAACGCTGTCACTCAAAGAGAAGAGTACCAATTCCTGTTCCGCGCGACAAAGACGTCCGTGCGCATCACGGGCAGATACTTCCAGCACGTATTTCCCGGAAGCCAGCTGTTTCCACGCCTCCGGCAAGAAAGGCTGGCCCGACTTCACCGTATCCGACCATACCGTCTGCCCCTTCTTTCCAGTCTCCTCCAAGAGGTAAAGATGACAAGCCACCTCCAAGGCCACCGGCTGACGTTGCAGATTCAAGGCTTGCACCTGAATCTTCTCCAGCTTCTCACGAGCCACTTTTCCAGCCAATCCCTTTATCTGTAATCCAACAGCATGTTCACCCACCGGAAGTACCAGTACCCCTTGCTGGGTTTCTCCAGCCACATCCGTCACCTCCGCTTCTATCCGGTAACGGTAAAATCCGTCCCATCCCAAGGAAACCTCCGTATCCGGGCGCTCCAAGCAGACTTTCACCGCAAAGGTTCCGTCTGCCTGCGTCATCAGTTCCCCTTCCGCCAACAGCTTCTCTTCCGCATCCATACGCCAGAACCAAGCTTTCGAGCGATTCAAAGTATAACGTATCTTACCGCCCTGTACCGGCGCACCCGAGAACTTCTTCGCCGTTCCCTCCAACGTCAGAGAGTCTCCCATGGTATAGGCCTCCTGCACCTCCTTCCAAGTCACCTCAAACGTCGGACGTTTGTACTCTTCCACCCGAATAGCACAAGAAGTCTTGTCCGATTCAATGCGGAACGTTCCGGCCAATGTTTCCGTCGGCAACTGGAACTCTGTGGAGAATGCGCCAAAATCGTCGGTCGTCAACTCCTTTCGGGCGATTTCCTGATTGTGGGCATCCCGCAAAGCCAGCCACACAGTTGCCTCCTTACGTACCTGCACCTCATCCCCATTCTGCGTATAGGCCACTCCCGATACGTACACCGTCTGTCCTTTACGATAGAGTGCACGGTCTGTAAACAAATCTATCCGGTCGATAGCCTTCTGCGTGCTGCTTACGGTAGACAAGATTCTTCTGGACCAATAGGATACCTCCATAAAATCATCTTTCGCAGTCCGTGCATGCATCCACAACTGTGTATTCATATCCGGAACCACTACCTTTCCTTGCTTGTCTGTACGATACGTCTTATATACCGTATAATTACCTGGTACCGGAATTGAATAGAACACCAGTTCGGCTCCTGCCACCGGCAACCCCGTTTTCCGGTCTACCACGTGACATTCGGTCTGCTTTCCTTCCATCGGGAAAGAAACTACCTGAAGCGAAGACAAATGCACCACATCGTATCCTGTCTTATCCTTATAACCATCGGGAATGGACTTCAACACATAAATTCCAGCTTCCGGTATCCGACAAGTCAAAATAGATACCGAGTCCTTATAATCAGGCGTCTCCGGCAAGTCCAACCGCACCTTATCCACCAGTGTGCCATATTTCTTAATTAACGCTGCATGGTCCACACTATTGGCAAACACAGAAGAAGACGCCTTGAGATTCAATTTATACCATTCCAACGTGGCCCCTGCCAGGTTCTTGCTAGTGACACGAAGTTCCGTTTCCACCTGCGGATAAGGCCGAGTCACCTGTACCGAAAGCGAAGGCATGCACACAATACGCTGCTTGTCTTCCAGGTCGGCTGCAAACTCCGAATCGGGATAACGCTTCAATCCCTCTTCAATCACCTTCATTTCAGACACAAAATCCTGCTTCCGGTGATAGAAATCTGCCCAGCAGATATATACCGCCGCACAGGCATCCAATCCAACATAGGTTTCCGCCCACGACTTCCACAAATCCACCGCCTGGGTGTCCGACGCCGGTTGCGGATATCGCCATCCCCTGCGTTGCCAGCAGCTCAACCGATCCAAACGGGTCAGCAACTCGGCTTCACGATTGTGTACAGCCTTGTATTGTGCCAGCAACTTTTCATAATCTTCATACACGGCACATTGCACCTCCTTGCTGTCCTGCCCGTTCATCTTCAAGCGATAAATGACCTGCCGCAACAACAGGTCGTACATATTGTCACCGAAATAACGCTGGCTCCATTTTCCAATCTCCGTCATCGGACGAAAATCTACAGCCGATACAGACGACAAGGCCTCTTTTTCTTTTACTGCCTGATTGAAATAATACAGCACGCTATCCATCTTCTCAGGATAAAGCTCCAGTTTATAATATCCCGTAAGGAACATCAGTACGGCTTTCTGCAAAGGGTCGCTCTCCTTCATGGCCCAATCTTCCATATACTGAAGTTCCTTCTGCAAACTGTCTGGCGTAAGTTCTACCTGACATTCCACCCGTGAAAAATACGCCTTCAGCATCTGCGGAGTATTTTTCTCCTTCCTGGCCTTTTCATAAATCTGATTCACCTGCGCAATCAGTGTCTGCGGCAAATCCTTTTTCCGACTCTCTTCTACATTCTTCCACAAGCGTTCATAACTTTGGGCCACTCCAGCCAGTGGGAAAATAAAAGTCAGCCATACGATGGCACACAGTAAGAATAGTCTGTTCATATCCTTCAAATTAAAATTTCACTTCGGTTGTTTCTTATAAAGATAAAGTAGATTTCTTAAATTACTGCATAGTTTTTAATTAAAAGAAGCAAACGAGGTTACCTGAGGGCATAAAAAAAGAGAACCAAGTTCTCTACGAACCTGATTCTCTCCACATCGATATTTTTTAAATCTAAAAGTTATTTCTTCGGTGTATTTTCCAGTGTGGCAATCAAGAAATCATAGAATTTCTTCACCGACGGCACGTGGCAACATTCTTCTGGAGTATGCGGACATTGCAACGTCGGACCAAATGAAATCATATCCAATCCCGGCACAATGGCACCAATGATACCACATTCCAGTCCGGCATGAATTACCTTCACTTCCGGTGCTTCTCCAAACTGTTCCTTGTAGGCATCCTTCATGGCATGCAGAATCGGAGAGTTCACATCCGGTTCCCAACCAGAATAGCTACCAGAGCGCTCTACATGCATTCCTGCCATAGAGAAGCAGCTTTCAATGGCTGTATTACGGTAATCCTTCATGGATTCGCGCGAACTACGTGTCAGCACTTTAATCGTAGCTTTTCCTTTGCCGATTTCCACAATAGCCAGGTTGGAAGAAGTCTCTACCGTATCTGGAATCGTCGGAATAAACCGTTCTACCCCATCCGGGCACGCATAAATGGCATCCACCAAGTTATCACGAATTTCATCAGGTACCATCATCTTCGGCAAGTCCACCCGTTCAGCCGTAAAGCTCAGGTTGTCTTCGATGGTGGCAAATTCATCGCGCCATACCTGCTCACATTCACCCACGAATGCCAGCACATCGTCTACTTCCGAAGCCGGTATGGTTATCACGACTTCACAATCACGCGGAATGGCATTGCGCATGTTTCCACCTTCCCATGATACCAGACAAGCCTCATCGTAGGCAATCACCTGGTTCATGAAACGTGCCATCAGCTTGTTGGCATTGGCATGTCCCCAGCCAATCTGAATACCGGAATGGCCACCCCGCAAGCCTTTCAAGGTCACTTTCAGTGCCACGTCTTCCGGATCGGTTTCTTCTTCCTTGTATTCCAATGTAGCAGTCAGGTCTTCCCCACCTGCGCAACCTATATAAAGTTCACCTTCTTCTTCCGAATCCAGGTTCAAAAGGATATCTCCTTCTACAGTGCCCTGCTTCAAACCGAAAGCACCATACATTCCTGTTTCCTCATCGGCTGTAATCAAGGCCATCAGCGGACCATGCTTCAACGACTTGTCTTCCATGACTGCCATGATGGCTGCCACTCCCATGCCGTTATCTGAGCCCAAAGTCGTACCTTTGGCCTTCACCCATTCACCATCCACATAGACCGGAATAGGATCTTTCTCAAAATCATGCTGCGAATGTTTGTCTTTCTGAGGAACCATGTCCATGTGAGCTTGCAAGATAACCGCCTTCCGGTCTTCCATACCCGGAGCAGCCGGCTTGCGATAAATGATATTTCCGGCTTCATCCTGAAATGATTCCACACCCACCTGCTTACCGAAATCCAGCAAGAAGGCCTGAATTTTTTCCAAATGTCCCGACGGACGAGGAATTTGAGTCAACGAATAGAAATGCTTCCACACATTCTGCGGAGCCAAAGAAAGAATTTCGTTCATATTATTATCTGATTTTATCCGAAAAGTAAATCACTTCCCGGCTTGTTTCTTATTTACTAGCGGCAAAGCCACAAGGCCATAAATACCTAGCAAAATTAATAAAAAGGTTTGAATACCGTGCACCAACAGGGCAAATATTCCTGCATCATCCTTATCTACTCCGTACATCATCATCATGGTGATAACCGCAAAATGCCACGGACCGGCCCCGTTGGGAGTGGGCACAGCCACCGCAATACTTCCTACTACGAACATCACCAGCCCCGGCATCCAGCCCAGCGAAGCAGAAAAGTCGAAACAATAGAAACTGACATAAAACTGCAAGAAGTAGCAAGTCCATATACCTATAGTATATAAGGTAAAGAGCCATGGCTTTTTCACATGACGGAGGGAGAGGCATCCGGCCCACACATCGTTCAAGATACTCCGTACTTTCGTAAAAATAGCCAGTTTGCGTATCAGGAAGAAAACCAACACTCCTGCGGCAAACAGGCAGGTCAGGGTGATGTAAAAATTAGTAGAAGTGAAAAGCCCCGTAAAGAATCCCATATTCGTACCCGTTTTCTCAAAGAAAGCCGCAAAAATACGCGACTGAAGCAACAAGGTTACCACCGTGATCAGTATCACACAAATACTGTCGATGAACCGTTCGGTTACCACCGTACCCAAGGACTTGGAAAAAGAAACCCCGTCGTACTTGGCCAAAATACCACAGCGGGAGACCTCTCCCACACGAGGCACCACCAGATTGGCCGCATAGGAAATAAACACCGCGTACACGCTGTTCGACAATTTAGGGTATTCTCCCAAGGGGGCCAATGTCAGATTCCAGCGCCATCCACGAAACAGATGTCCAAACACGCCAAAGACCAGTGAAAAGGCCATCCAGCCGTAATTCATTCCTCCGTCGAGCACACTCCACACCCGTCGGAAATCGAAATCATGGTAAGTCCACCACAGAATGGCAGCTCCCAACACCAGTGGAAGCGCGATTTGGCAGGCTCTATTTATTATTTTTTTTAAACCTGTTCGTTCCAAAATCAATCGGTATATAAAGATTTATGTTTAACTTTGCAAGATACAAAGATAATACGAACATTTAAAACCTGAGGCATGAAATTAGTAAAACCTAAAAAGTTTTTAGGACAACACTTCCTGAAAGACCTGCAAGTGGCACAAGACATCGCCGACACGGTGGATGCCTGTCCGGCACTTCCCGTCCTCGAAGTAGGCCCCGGAATGGGAGTTCTCACCCAATATTTGCTAAAGAAAAACCGTCCGCTCAAAGTCGTGGAACTTGACTTTGAATCGGTAGCTTATCTGAGAGAGAATTTTCCGCAACTGGGAGACCACATCATTGAACAGGATTTCCTGAAGATGGATCTCCAGCAACTTTTCGACGGCCAGCCTTTCGTATTGACCGGAAACTATCCCTACAACATATCCAGCCAGATTTTCTTCAAGATGCTCGACTACAAGGACCTGATTCCCTGCTGCACCGGCATGATTCAAAAAGAAGTGGCCGAGCGTATTGCTGCTTCTCCGGGAAACAAGACCTACGGCATTCTGAGCGTACTGATACAAGCCTGGTATAGCGTAGAATACCTGTTTACCGTCCATGAACATGTGTTCAACCCACCCCCAAAAGTAAAGAGCGCCGTCATCCGCATGACACGTAACGAGACCAAGGAACTAGGTTGTAACGAAACACTCTTCAAACAAATAGTCAAAACTACGTTCAACCAGCGGCGCAAGACACTCCGCAATTCCATTTCGTCTATTTTGGACAAGGGAAACCCACTCAGTGCCGACCCCATTTTCAACAAACGCCCGGAACAACTATCCGTTCAAGAATTCATCGACCTGACCAACCGGGTAGAGAAAGCATTGAAAGGCACGACAGAAAACGCCGGGTAAAGGTATACAAGAAATTACAGACTACGATAACAACCCTCATCAGGAGCTAAAAGGATGAACACCGAAGAACTAAAACTAGTCACAGAACTGATTGAGAAAAAAGACTCTGATCAGTTGAAGGAGGTCCTTAAAGACCTTCACCCGGCCGATATAGCCGAACTGTGCAACGAACTGGACGCAGAAGACGCCCGCTTCATCTACCTGCTGCTGGACAACGAAACTGCAGCCGACGTACTGATTGAAATGGACGAGGATGCGCGAAAGAAATTCCTCGAGATTCTCCCGTCGGAAACGATTGCCAAGCGCTTCGTCGACTACATGGATTCGGACGATGCCGTCGACATCATCCGAGAAATGGATGAAGATAAACAGGAAGAAGTGCTTTCACACATTGAAGACATCGAACAGGCAGGCGATATCGTCGACCTGCTGAAATACGACGAAGATACTGCCGGTGGTTTGATGGGTACGGAAATGGTGATTGTAAACGAAAACTGGAGTATGCCCGAATGCTTGCGAGAAATGCGTCTGCAAGCCGAAGATATGGACGAAATCTATTATGTGTATGTTGTAGACGACGACGAACGTCTGCGCGGCGTATTTCCTCTAAAAAAAATGATTACCAGTCCTTCGGTATCAAAAGTGAAGCACGTGATGAAAAAAGATCCGATATCCGTCCATGTGGACACTCCCATTGAGGAAGTGGTACAGACCATTGAAAAATACGACCTGGTAGCTGTACCGGTGGTCGACAGCATCGGCCGTCTGGTAGGCCGTATCACCGTCGACGACGTAATGGATGAAGTGCGTGAACAAGCCGAACGCGACTACCAGTTGGCATCCGGTTTGTCACAGGACGTAGAAACCGACGACAACGTATTCCGCCAAACCACTGCTCGTCTGCCTTGGCTGCTAATCGGAATGCTCGGAGGTATCGGCAACTCCATGATTTTGGGAAATTTTGATACCACCTTTGCGGCTCACCCGGAGATGGCACTTTACATTCCCCTTATCGGAGGTACAGGAGGAAATGTGGGAACACAGTCATCCGCTTTGGTGGTACAAGGACTGGCCAACAGCTCACTGAATGCAGAAAACACTTTCAAGCAAGTACTAAAAGAGTCTGTGGTAGCCGTTATCAATGCGACCATCATCTCTATGCTGGTATACATCTACAATTTCATCCGCTTCGGAGCCACCGCCACAGTAAGCTATTCTGTGTCCATCAGTCTGTTTGCCGTAGTCATGTTTGCCTCCATATTTGGCACATTGGTTCCCATGACTTTAGAAAAACTGAAAATTGATCCAGCCATTGCAACCGGACCGTTTATCTCCATTACCAACGACATCATCGGTATGCTGATGTACATGGGAATCACCGTATTACTTTCTTAGACTTTTAAAGAAAAAGTACAAAGGCGTTTGAAGAAAAATGTGAAGATATTCTATTTCAAACGCCTTTATGTTTTCATCAACATAGCAAAACGTTTCCCTTGGCATCCAAAAGCATTTTTCTGATATCAAAAAACACTGAAAACCGTCTTTTCTCTTCTTTGTCAATCATAAAAAATCATCTTTTTTTTGCAGTTTTTGTCTGAAAAAGTATGAAAATCAGATTTTATTTCTTTAATTTGTAAGAGTCTTTTCTAAAATAGACACACTAATATAAAAAGAATTATACTCTTTAAAATCTATATACGATGGAAGTAAATGAAACCAACCGCCCATTAACCGAGGCTCCAATGGAAAACACTATTGAAACTCCGGTTCCTACTGTTGAAGAAACTGAAAAGGAGATGTACACACCCAAACAAACATTGGAAGAAGTGGTGCAACGCCTGAAGGAAATCAACGAAAAAAACGACCTGACAGACAAACAGGAAATCGATTCACTTAAACAAACATTCTACAAACTACAAAAAGCCAAAACAGAAGCGGCACGGAAAGCTTTCATCGACGGGGGAGGAAAGGCAGAAGACTTTATCCAGGAAGCAGAACCTGCAGAAGAGGAATTCAAAACTGTCATGAATGCCATCAAAGAAAAACGAAATGCCTTGGCAGCTGCACAAGAGAAAGAAAAGGAAGAAAATCTGACCAAGAAACTGGGTATCCTGGAAAGGATGAAATACTTGACAGAATCACAGGAAGATACCAACAAGATTTATGATGAGTTCAAGAAACTCCAACAGGAATGGAACGAAGTTGGACAGATACCTGTAGCCAAAGTCAACGAATTGTGGAAAACTTACCAACTCTACACAGAAAAATTTTACGACATGGTAAAGTTGAACAATGAGTTCCGCGAATATGACTTTAAAAAGAATCTAGAACAAAAAACACGCTTGTGTGAAGCTGCAGAAAAACTGGCTGAAGAACCCGATGTCATCTCAGCATTCCACCAGCTGCAAAAGCTACACCAAGAGTTCCGTGCCATCGGCCCTGTGGCCAAAGATTTGCGCGAAGCAATTTGGACACGCTTCAAAGCTGCTTCCACAGTAGTCAACAAACGTCATCAGCAGCACTTTGAAGAACTCAAGGAAAAAGAACAGCATAATCTTGACCAGAAGACCGTAATTTGCGAAATCGTGGAAGGCATGGAATACGATACGTTTACCACTTTTGCCGATTGGGAAGAAAAGACCCAGGAAATCCTGGCCCTACAAGCCAAATGGAAAACCATCGGTTATGCACCTCAGAAAATGAACGTCAAGATATTCGAGCGTTTCCGTGCAGCTTGCGATGAATTTTTCCGCCGAAAAGCCGCCTTCTTTAAATCCGTAAAGGAAACCATGGCAGCTAATCTGGAAAAAAAGAAAGCTCTCTGCGAAAAGGCTGAAGCCTTAAAAGACAGTACCAACTGGAAGGAAACTGCCGATATTCTGACCAAACTCCAGAAAGAATGGAAAACGATTGGACCGGTAGCTAAGAAACATTCTGATGCTGTATGGAAACGTTTCATCGGTGCTTGCGATTATTTCTTTGAACAAAAAAACAAAGCAACATCTTCACAACGGACAGAAGAAGTGGAAAATCAGGCTAAAAAAGAAGAGGTCATCAAGCGTATGGCCGCATTGGAAGCATCTGGCACCTCCGACGAAGCAACTGCGGAACAAGTACGTGCCTTGATGAAAGAATGGAATTCCATCGGCTTTGTACCTTTCAAGGAAAAGGACCGCTTGTACAAAGAATTCCACGGACTTGTGGATAAATTATTCGACCGTCTGCACATGTCGGCCACAGAAAAACGTTTGAGCAGTGTACGCACTGGAGGAAACAAAGAAAGTAACCTTTATCGTGACCGAGAACGATTGGTCCGCACGTATGAAGGATTGAAAAACGACATTCAGACATACGAAAACAATCTTGGCTTCCTGAATTCTTCTTCAAAGAAAGGAAGCACATTGGTAGCTGACATCACACGCAAAATTGAACGCCTGAAGAAAGACATGGAACTTGTATTGAACAAGATTAAGGCCATTGATGAAAGCCTGAAAGAAAAAGAATAATTACATAAAGGAGATAATTCCTTTTTTCATACTCCCGTTTCTGTTGATTGTTATAAACAGAAACGGGATTTTTTATATTCCACAAAAGACATAAATTATCTTTCACATTTATTTTCACATAAAGAATGACCAATCCCTCAAAGAAGACATCTCATCCTCTTTTCACTCAGATAAATCTTGAAAAATTATCAACTATAAATATCACATTTTACTCAATATTCATCATAGCGTCATAACTACATGAAAAAATTGATTTAAGTAGCAATAAAACATGAACATTTTGAAAAAACCTCATTAAACATTTTCCTATTTCAAGAAAAAAGTCTAAATTAAACCCAAAATTTGGAAATAAATATCCACACAACACATGGCAAACAAATAAAATAGTAGCAAAACCTTATTCCGAATGATTAAAAACATAAAATAAACTATTCTTAATATGAAAATGAAATCATTACTAGGGATTATGCTTTCCCTAAGCATTCTGCCCGCTTGTCAGAATGACGAAACAAGTATCATCCAGAACGAAGTGAACAAGTATGGAATCACTTTCACTTCCATCATAGATGATTCCAATGCTTCACGAGCCTACGACGGATCATGGGAAACAAACGACGTGATTGGGCTTTTCATGCTTTCACACGAAGGACAGAATATGGTGAGTGGAAATGTGCCATATATTACGAAAAGTGGGAACGGTTATTTTACTGGACTGAACACTTCCATGAACTATCCGGAAGATGGAAGTGCAGTTGATTTCATCGCATATTACCCTTACAGTGAACAGGTCAGCGACTATAAAGCATACCCTATAGACTTGAGCAACCAAACTACACAAAATACCATCGACCTGATGACGGCTACAAACCTGACGGGACGCAACCAAACTTCTCCACAAGGAAACCTTCAATTCAAACACTTGCTGGCCAAAATGGTGTTGAACCTAAAATCTACAACCGGCAGTTCATTAAAAGGTATAAAAGCATCTATTAATGGGCTGAAAGTGAAAGGTACAGCCAATCTTTCCAGCGGTATCATTACGGCCACCAATGAAACTGCTACCATCTCTTTCTATATGAACGAAAACGGTACGCAGGCTGAAGCAATCCTACTTCCGCAACCCCTGACCGGGAAATTAAAAATTCAGCTGGAACTGAACGGACAGACTAAAGATATTGAAACAACGGTTACGGGAAACATCGAACAAGGAGCCAAATATATTTGCAATGTCAATATAAATTACAAAGGGGGAGAAATCACAACCGATCCTCAGGCAAAATATACAAGATGGACAGAAACACCATTGATTACCGAGTCTCAACTGGCCAAATCAAATATAAAATACATTACTCACTACACTGGAGAGTATTACCCCAGCAACACATTCAATGGAACTGAAATCCGAAATTACAGCATGCTTTATGATACCGATTTAAAGATAGCCTACTGGGTAGCTTATCCTCTGTGCAACTGGTACGTAAATGGAAGCGGAAAACGTACTGATGCATGGGACTATGACCCTCAATTATCTAAATCACTACAAGCCAACCTGTCAAGTTCATATCCTGCCAACGATTATGACCGAGGACACCAACTTCCAAGCGGTGACCGCCTGCGGTCAAACGCCATCAACAGCCAAACGTTTTACTACACCAACATGACTCCCCAAATAGGCAAAAAACTGAACCAGACTATTTGGGCAGATCTGGAAGATGCAGTCAGAGGATGGAGCAGTGCAACAGATACATTGTATGTCGTAACAGGAGCTATGCCTACAACCGCCACCGACCAGACTATCCAATATACTACTGACCGCGACGGAAATAAAATAGCCATACCTAAATACTATTTCAAGGCACTTGCACGAAAAGTAAACGGACAATATCAGACTGTAGGCTATAAGTTAGACAACATTTCGTACAGCGACAGAAACTTTAACATAGGACTTGTATCTGTCAAAGAATTGGAAGAAATGACTGGCTTTACATTTTTCCCAGATAAACCGGAAATCACTGAAAGCATAAAAAGCCAAAAGACTGCATGGAAATAATCTAATCATGTTCCTTATAAATATACAATTATGAAGATCTCGAATTTACTGTACATGGGGGCATTATCAACCCTAGCTCTAGTGAGCTGTACAAACAACGATGACAACAGCGAATGGTACGGAAGTGAAGGTATCGTCTTTACTACTGCCATTCAGTCAAGAGTATCCGGCAACACTTGGAATGCGAACGACGAAGTAGGTATCTACATGATGAACGCAGGAGGTACTATTGATGCAGCTACTGCACAAAACAAGAAGTACATTGCACAAACCAACGGTACACTGACAGCAGCTTCGGGCAATGGCATCTACCTTCCGGAAAGTGGAAGTGTAGACTTCATTGCATACTATCCTTATACCACAAGCGTAAGTGGTAACAAAATCGCAGTCAACGTATCAGACCAAAGTAAACCAGCCGCCATCGACTTGATTTACTCTAACGGAACTAAAGGAGTAGCAGCAACCACATCTTCCAACATCAGCCTGACGTTTACTCACAAATTGTCGAAAATGACCATCAACGTATCAAAAGACGCCACAATTGAGACTTTGAACGGACTGACTATCGACATGAACGGAATCAGTACAGAAGGAGAATTCAATTTAGGCAATGGAACGTTGACTGCTACCGCTGGCACCAACCAGAAAGACGTGGCCATGAATGTAAATGCAGAAGGTACAACCGCCACTGCAATCATTCTCCCAACCGCAGCCTCTACCGATCAGACTGCTGTGACTTTGAAATTCAACCTCGCAGGTAAATCATACACTTATACCCTAACTGATGCTTCGATCTTTGAAGAAGGCAAAAACGTTACCTTTAACGCCAACTTGTCCATCAACAATGGCAAACCAGTAGTAACTGTAGGTACAGCAACCATTGAAGATTGGACTGAAAAACCAGGTGGAGATATTAATGTAGATTTTGAAGGTGAAGTTCAACCAGGTAAAGAAACCGTAGTATTGGATGAATCATTCGCTACCGGCCAAGGAAACTTTACCATTAAAGATAAACAACTTCCGGAAGGAGGAAGTTATGTTTGGAAACATGACGCAGGAACAACCACAGGAGGAACTCCTTATTACTATATGAAAGCCAGTGCATTTATCAGTGGTGCCAAAGCATCAGAAAGCTGGTTGATTTCTCCAGAAGTAGATTTGTCTACCGCTACTACTGCCACCCTGAGTTTCATGCATATCATTAACCATGCAGGTGATATGAAAACTCAACAGACCTTATGGGTTACCGAAACATCTACAGAGAACTGGCAACAAGTAGCGATTCCAAACTACCCTGCTGGAAACAACTGGGATAAAGTTTCTTCAGGAAATATAGACTTATCTGCTTATACTGGCAAAAAAATCAAGTTTGCCTTCAAGTATGTAAGTACAACTGCGGCTGCAGCTACATGGGAAGTTTATGATGTGAAAGTCATTGCCAACGGAGAAGGTGGCGGAACAGTTACACCAGAACCGGATCCAGAACCAGGGACGGAAACTGGAAATGCAGACTTATTTATTTCTGAATATGTAGAAGGGTCAAGCAACAACAAATACATTGAAATCTATAATCCGACTAACGAAGTAATCGATTTGTCTGCTTATGCAATTGATTTAAATACAAATGGAGGAGCATCGTGGAGTAAAGATGGCACAGGATATTCAAATTATAGCGAACTATCTGGAACCATTGCAGCAAAATCAACCATAGTTTACAAAAATAGTAACGCTACAATTTACCCAGGAGAAGCTACTGTTTGCAACGCAATCAATTTCAATGGAAACGACCCGGTTGGTTTATTCAAAAATGGAGTCCTTATCGATATTATTGGAACATTTAATGGCGGTAGCGCTGATTTTGCTAAAGATGTGACTTTACGTAGAAAGTCTAATGTGACAGCGCCTTCTTCTACGTATAATGCATCTCAATGGGAAACTCTTTCCAAAGATGATGTGAGTGGATTAGGAAATCACACTATGGACTAATATTTTCATTTTGAATTCCTCTAAAAAGAGAACATGAAAAAGCTTTATAAAACTTTTTCATGTTCTCTTTTAACCCCTTATAAATTACACTAAACTAACAATTAATTTTTTATGAAACACAAATTACTGTTCTTCATGGCATTCTTCCTTCCTTACCTTGCCTTTGCACAAGGAAATGTGAACGTGAAAGGAAGTGTGATCGGAGCAGTAAGCAATGACCCCGTTCCCGGAGTCATCGTGACGGTAAAAGGACAAAACCGTCAAGTTAGAACCGACGCGGATGGAAACTTTACCATCCGGGACATCAAGCCGGGAAAATACGTCATTCAGCTTAACTCCGTAATGATTACGCCCAAGAGTGTATCCATTGAAGTAGAAGACTTAGGCGTAACTGAACTAAAACCTATCCGAGTAACTGAACTGAACGCCAACGAAGATGTATCCATGATTGGTATCATTGATGCAGGCATGGTAGACGATGATGTAGAAACTTCCGGCCAGGATGTAAGTTCTACCGTTATTTTATCTAACGATATTTTCCTGAACAAGGCGGCTTATCAACTGTCACCAGCCCGTTTTTCTCCACGCGGCTACAACAGCACACAAGAAGTGAAATACATCAACGGAGTAGAATTCAACGACCAAAACCGAGGTGTCTTCAATTATGCATCAGTGGGAGCGTTGAACGATATGACCCGCAACGGAGACGTAACAAACTTCACCGCACCTTCTTCTTTTACTTTTGGAGAACTGGGAGGGACCGAAAACATCAACATGCGGGCTAGTACTTACACTCCAGGTGGAAAGTTAACTTTAAGCTACACGAACCGAAATTATTATCTCCGGGGTATGTTTACCTATTCTACCGGATTAAAAGACAACGGATGGGCGTTCACAACTTCCATCGGTGGACGTTATTCCAATGAAGGTAATATCGATGGTACATTCTACAAGAATGTTTCTTTCGCTTTTTCTGCCGAAAAGCAATGGCTGGGTGGAAAGCACAGCCTGTCTATGGTGGCTTTCGTTTCGCCGGTACAACGCGGACAGCAAGGAAGTTCCTACCGTGAAGTATATGAACTGACAGGAAACTACCTTTATAACCCGAACTGGGGATATCAGAACGGAAAGAAAAGAAATGCCAAGGTGGTAACGGCCTTCGACCCGACAGCTATTATTTCACACATTTGGAAAATCAATGACAACATGACGCTGACCACAGGCGTAGGAGCACACTATGCCCGTTATGGAAATACAGCATTGAACTGGTATAATGCCCCAGACCCACGACCGGATTATTACCGTTATTTGCCGTCATATTTCGAAAACGAGGAAACACAGGCTAGATACAAAGCCTTATGGAGCAGCAATCAAACGGATTTTACTCAGATTAACTGGAATGACTTGTACCTGGCTAATGCCAACAATATCCGTAATGGCAATGGAGCTGCTGTCTACATGGTAGAAGAACGCCGCAGTGATTTATTGGAAACCTCATTCAACTCTACCCTGAATGCACACATGAGCCGACACTTTGACATTACGGCTGGCATAGGGGCAAGATATACCCAGTCACGCCAATTTAAAACCGTAAACGACCTCTTGGGAGCCGAATACGTATTGGACATCGACAAGTTTGCAGAACAGGATTTCTCCGGAGACCCGGATAAAATACAAAATGACTTGAACCGTCCACAAAGAAAGGTGTATGAGGATGGCATCTTCGGTTACAACTACAACCTGAACATTTACTCATTGAACGCATGGGTAGTTAACCAGTATCATTCACGTTATTGGGACTACTATTATGGTATGAAACTGACTTATACCAGTTTCCAGCGTGACGGTAAAATGCGTAACGGACGTTATCCTGACAGCTCCTTCGGAAAAGGTGCACGCCACCAGTTTACCGACCTGACAGTAAAAGGAGGATTGACCTACAAGTTTAACGGACGCCACATGATCAGTGCCAATATCAGCTATGGAAGCGAAGCTCCTCTGCCCAACGAAGCGTACGTATCACCACGTATCACCGACCGTACAATCGATAATATGAAGAGCGGACGCATTCTCTCTGCTGATATCAACTACATCTTCTCTACTCCTCACCTGGCCGGACGTATCGGAGTATTCCAAACCAATTTTTACGACCAGATGGAACGTAGCAGCTACTACGATGGCATTGAAGGAACATTCATCAACCACGTGCTTTATGGAGTGAATCGGATCCACAGAGGAGTTGAACTGGGAGCTACTTATAAAGTAGATGACCACTGGAGCTTTGACTTGGCCGGCACCGTGGGTGAATATTACTATAGCAATAATCCGGACGGTATAAAGAATTCAGAAAACGGAAAAATTGTCGCACAAGAAAAAGTATACATGAAAGATGTATATGTGGGTGGAGTTCCACAAATAGCCGGTACATTCGGAATTCGTTACTTCATCAACTATTGGTTCCTGGGAGCCAACCTGAATGGATTTGCACGCAATTACATTGAAGCAGCACCACTCCGCCGCTTGGCATCAAGTTACACTTCTGTCACACCGTATAACCAATACTACGATGCTTTCAAACAACTGACTACACAAGAACGTTTCCCAGCAGCCTATACACTGGATTTATCTGTAGGAAAAATCTTTTATCTACCTGGAAAACAGTCTATCAACTTTAATCTCTCTCTAAACAATGTACTGAATAAAAAAGACATTTGTACTGGAGGATATGAACAAGGCCGTTTCGACCTTGAACATCCGGAACGCTTTGGAGGAAAATACTATTACATGCAGGGAATCAACTGCTTCTTGAATGTCAGCTACCGTTTTTAATCAATAACTTACATAAAACTCAGAATATATGAAACTCTTAAAAAATATCAGTCTGCCACTCATTGCTTCACTCGCTCTTTTTGCCTGTGAACGAGACTACGACGCTCCTCTCCTGACAGAACCTGAATATACAGGCCCGTCAGCTAATATTACGATTTCCGAACTTCGCACACAAACGGCTGCGGCTACTGAAGACACTCCGGTCATCATTTCGCAAGACCAGGTACTGAAAGCGGTAATCACCGGAAACGATGAATCGGGAAACATCTTCAAGAAAATCTACCTACAGGATGAAACGGGTGCCATTGAAATGGAAGTAGACCAAAGCAGTGTATACAATTACTACCCGGTAGGTCAGACCGTTTATGTAGACCTGAACGGACTGAGCATCTCCGTATATGGTGACGAACAGCAATTGGGTCACCCGCAAGGTTATTTATATCGAACTCCATGGGAAGATTTTGAGAAACACGTAAGTAAAGACGGATGGGCTAATCCCGAAAATGCAAAACCTCTTGTAATCGATGACATCAGCACCATCAATACAAACCCTGATGCATACAAATTCAAACTGATTCAATTTACTGGAGTAACTTTCCAAAACGGAGGAACTGGAATCTTCGCTCCTGAAAGCGGTTATGGTGAAGAAAACATTACCGACAGCCATGGAAATACACTCATGATTCGTACCAGCAACTATGCCAGCTTTGCTGGCAACAAACTGCCAACAGGAAAAGGTAACGTAACAGGTATTTTAGGACGATTCAGAGGTACATGGCAGCTCACGCTACGCACTGCCAGCGATGTCAGCGACTTTACTGGAAGCAGTGAAGAAGGTGGTAATGAAGGAGGAGAACAAACACCCAGCAGCGAAAAAGTGCTATTCCAGGAATCTTTTGGAACTCCTGAAAAGAGCGGGGACTACTGGCCTTACCTCAGCGATTATAAAGGATTTGACAATCCTGCCAGCATGTTTGAGAATACTTCGGAAGAAAAAGCCTCTGTTCGTATCGTCAGCAACCTTACCAATGTTTGGTTCCCCAAAAATAAGGACGTAGCTATTGCCATTAAAGGTATCAATGCACAAGGCAATACTTCTGCAACATTAGAATACCAAGTGGGTGCCAACGTATATAAGACTGGTGAGAAACAAGATTTGAACACACTGAAAGTCAAATGCAACGGACAAGAGTTGAGTATCCCGAGCAAAGAAGTTACAGGCGATGCCAAGCAAGGAAACACTCCTTTCAAGATGACTATCGAAAATGTCACAGTATCCGACAATACGACCTTGGAATTCTATTGCACAACTACTGACAACGCCTATGGATTGCGCCTATACAATGTAAAACTCTATGTTCCAGGTAGCAGCACCTCCGGCAACGAAGAAGGAACCACCATTGAACCCACACCCGAGAATTAATACCAAACAACAGAAGTTATGAATAAACGATTACTCATTTTCACTTTGTTCATCGCTTGTGTGTATACTCTCCGTCTGTCTGCACAAGACAGACTGGGAGTATATGCAGCCGCATTCTATAACTTGGAAAATCTTTGGGACACAATTGACGACCCCAACAATAAAGGTGACGATGATTTCACACCTGAAGGAAAATATGAATGGACTCAGTCCAAGTATGAACAAAAATTACAGAACATTGCCAAAGTGATTTCTCAGCTAGGAAAGGATTATTGCCCGGCTGGTCCTGCCATTATCGGCATTGCAGAAGTAGAAAACCGAAAGGTACTGGAAGACTTGACCCAAACAACTCCTATCGATGGAATGGGATATGAAATCGTACACTTTGAATCACCCGACCACAGAGGTATCGACGTAGCAGCATTATACAACCCAAAATTGTTTAAGCTAATTGACGCACGTACTTATCCCTTCCACAAACCGGATATGCCCAACTACAAGACCCGTGATATCTTGTTGGTAAGCGGTATCTTGGCAGGAGAACCCTTCCACCTGATTGTCAATCACTGGCCTTCACGCTACGGCGGTGCTGCCTCCTCTCCGCTAAGAGAATTTGCAGCCAGCATCGTGAAGCATATCGGTGATTCCATCCATGCACAGAATCCGGAAGCCAAGGTGCTGATTGTGGGTGACTTGAACGATGACCCATATAACAAAAGTTGCAGTGAGGTACTGGGTGCCAAAAAAGATATCAAGAAAGTAAAAGCTAACGGATATTACAATGCCACATGGAAACTATACGACCAAGGTATCGGCTCTCTTTGCTATCAGAATCAGTGGAATCTGTTCGATCAGCAGATAATATCCGGCAACCTTATTGGAAAAGACCGTACTACACTGAAGTTCTGGAAAAGCGAAGTATTCAACCGTCCTTTCCTTATCCAACAGGAAGGAAAATACAAAGGCTATCCGCTCCGAACCTTCTCTGGTACAACTTTCCAAAACGGTTTCAGTGACCATCTTCCTACTCTGACTTACTTTGTCAAGATAATGAAATAAAATATTTACCATAAAAAAAGCCGTTCCAGACTTACTACTGGAGCGGCTTTTTTATTTCAGTAAACCTTCCTTTTATAACGACTTCCAAACTGGCCACGAAAACTCGCTTACTATTCCGCAGTAATTGCCCTCAAACAAACAACACTCTCTTACTGCCCTATAATATAATCTCCTCTAAATCATCCGGCACATATACCTTCCCGCTAAACTGTGAAGCAGCTTCTGCCGTATAACGTTCTTTTCGAGTAGCAAGCGTTTTATCCTCCGTATGATACAACAGCAGTTTTTTCACACCCAGTTGGGCTGCCAGCCGTCCGGCATCAAGTGCCGTGCTGTGATGTTTCTCGTAAGGCTTAAAACGCTCCCGGTCTTCATACAAACAGAAGGCCTCACACAACAACCAGTCGGCTTCTTCGACATAATGCCGGTTACATTCATTGTAGGGTTCGTCGCCCAGACAGACCAGCGACTGTCCGTCGGGCAAACAAGTACGAAAACCAAACTGCTTTTCTTTTGTAGAAGCAATATCAAAGCATTCTACCTCCAGACCAATGGCCTGAAATTTTCCTCCATTCTCTACTTCACACAACAGAATGTCCTCTCCCAAGCGGACTACAATCTTTTTCGGTAAAGTCATCCGACAAATCCAGTCGAGCACCTTCACCACCTTGTCATGGCCGTACACACGTAATTTTCCTTCGTACTCTCCTTTCTGCATGGCCTGTGCCACCACACGAATCATCCAAATCACTCCTAAAATATGATCGGTATGGGCATGTGTTACAAAAATCTCATGAATCCCATTCAAAGGTATGTGGGCTTTCTGAAGCTGCAGCAAGATACCGTTGCCTCCCCCGGCATCGACCAAAAAATATTTCTCTCCACGGCTAAGCGCAAAACACGTATTATAACAGTTCACAACAGCGGCATTTCCCGTACCCAACATGATTAATTTCATTGAATTCTCCATAATTATTTCCTCTAAAAAACAATGCAAAGGTACATTTTTTCTCTTTTAGATTTTTAACACATAAAGAAAATTACCATTATCCCCCACTATTTCCCCGACAGCAACCCTATAAAATTCCTCAGGCGTAAAATACAATAAGTGACCTATCCTCGTTGCTTCATTCACACGACTTAAATCCTTGAATATTCGTTACTTCAATTCTACCATGATTTAAAAAAAATCCAAAAGGAAAATCACCCCGAATACATATTGTACGAGATACAAAAACAACAAATCATGATATTGTACGAAAGAAGATATTTATTCCATTGAACAATAAGCTTTTACAATTAGGATTTTCCTATTGCATAATTCAATTAAAAAGACGTTCTTTGCAAAGTAGACAGAAAAATGCTTATGGAATACACAAGACAATTGGCCAACAACCACATCTCAGTAGATTGCGTAGTCATCGGATTCGACGGAGAGAAATTAAAAGTGCTACTCGTCAAACGTATGGGAGAAGAAAGTGGAGAAGTTTTCCACGACATGAAGCTCCCAGGAAGCCTTATCTATATGGATGAAGACTTGGACGATGCGGCCAAACGGGTACTTCAGGATTTGACTGGCCTAAAAAATGTAGATCTGATGCAATTCAAGGCTTTCGGTTCTAAAGACCGTACCAAGAACCCGAAAGATGTACATTGGCTGGAAAGAGCGGAAAAAGCCAAGGTAGAACGAATTGTCACTATAGCCTATCTTGCTTTAGTAAAAATAGACAAGGCATTAAATAAAAATTTGAATGAATACAAAGCTGAATGGGTAGCGCTCGAAGAAGTAAAAGATCTGGCGTTTGACCATAACCTGATAATCGCAGAAGCCATGAGGCTCATCCGTCAGCACATAGAATTCAATCCATCGTGCATTTTTGAGCTGCTGCCAAGAAAATTCACAGCCTTGCAATTACGTATGCTCTACGAAGTGGTATACGGAAAACAACTGGATGTGCGAAACTTCCACAAAAAGATTTCCATGATGGAATACATCGTACCTTTGGAGGAATATGAACAAGGAGTATCTCATCGTGCCGCACGGTATTACCGCTTTGACCGGAAAATCTACAACAAGACAAGAAGATAATCAAAAAACAATATAAACATGTATTTATTAGGTTATGACATAGGAAGCTCGTCGGTCAAGGCGAGTCTGGTCAACGTAGAAACTGGAAAATGTGCAGCATCCGCCTTTTTCCCGAAGACAGAAGCACCCATCCTCGCCGTGAAACAAGGATGGGCTGAACAAGACCCACAAAGCTGGTGGGAAAATCTGAAACTGTCCACACAGGCTGTACTGTCCACTTCAGGAGCCAAACCAGAAGAAATCAAAGCCATCGGTATTTCTTACCAGATGCATGGACTGGTTTGTGTGGACAAGAACCAACAAGTGCTCCGCCCTTCTATCATCTGGTGTGACTCCAGAGCTGTACCTTACGGACAGAAAGCCTTTCAAGAGTTAGGAGAAGCACAGTGCCTTTCTCACCTGCTCAACTCACCGGGTAATTTCACGGCCTCCAAACTGGCATGGGTCAAAGAAAACGAACCTGACATATATGCAAAAATCTATAAAGTAATGCTTCCGGGCGACTACATCGCCATGCGCCTGACCGGAGAAATTTGTACCACTGTCTCTGGATTGTCGGAAGGAATGTTCTGGGATTTTAAAGAAAACAAGGTAGCCGATTTCTTGCTGAATTATTACGGTATTGATGCTTCCCTTTTGGCCGATATCCGCCCGACCTTCTCCGAACAAGGAAAACTGACCGAAAAGGTAGCAGCTGAACTGGGACTGAAAGCAGGCACTCCCGTAACCTACCGTGCGGGAGACCAGCCTAACAACGCCCTGTCACTGAACGTGTTCAACCCGGGAGAGATAGCTTCTACCGCGGGCACATCCGGAGTGGTATATGGTGTGAACGGCAGCGTAAACTACGACCCACAATCACGTGTCAATACCTTTGCACACGTCAATCACACCGCTTCACAAACCCGTTTGGGCGTCCTGCTCTGCATCAACGGCACAGGCATCCTGAACTCTTGGATGAAGCGTACGCTCGCTTCCGACCTGAACTATGCAGAAATGAACGAAGTGGCTGCACAAGCTCCTATCGGTGCAGACGGTATCAGTATCCTTCCGTTTGGAAACGGTGCAGAACGCATGTTGCAGAATCAGGAAACAGGCTGTTCCATCCAAGGTATCAACTTCAACCTGCACAACCGCAGTCACCTGCTGCGTGCCGCACAAGAAGGAATTGTGTTCTCCTTCCGTTATGGCATCGATATCATGAAAGGCATGGGCATGGATGTGAAAAAGATTCACGCAGGACATGCGAATATGTTCCTGAGCCCGCTCTTCCGTGACACCCTGGCCGGAGTAACCGGAGCCACCATTGAACTGTATGACACAGACGGTTCCGTAGGAGCAGCCAAAGGAGCAGGTATGGGAGCAGGCATCTACCGCGACCACGTAGAGGCTTTTGCTACTCTCGACAAACTGGCCGTCATCGAGCCGAAAGCATCCGATGAAGCAGCCTACGCCGACGCATACGCACGTTGGAAAGAATGTCTCGAAAAATCAACAAAAAATAAAATCATCCATTAACTTTTAAACGAAAATATTATGGCAACAAAAGAGTACTTTCCGGGTATCGGAAAAATCAAATTTGAAGGTGTAGAAAGCAAAAACCCGATGGCTTTCCGTTATTATGATGCAAACAAAATCATCATGGGCAAACCAATGAAAGAATGGTTGAAGTTTGCTATGGCTTGGTGGCATACCTTGTGTGCTGAAGGCGGCGACCAATTTGGTGGCGGTACAAAAACCTTCCCTTGGAAAGGAAATCCTGACAAAGTACAGGCTGCAAAAGACAAGGCTGATGCAGGTTTTGAATTCATGCAGAAAATCGGTATCGAATACTACTGCTTCCACGATGTAGACTTGTGCGACGAAGCTGCTACCATCGAAGAATACGAAGCAAACCTGAAAGAAGTCGTTGCTTATCTCAAGAAAAAACAGGAAGAAACAGGTATCAAACTGTTGTGGGGTACTGCCAACGTATTCGGTCACGCACGTTACATGAACGGTGCAGCTACCAATCCTGATTTCGACGTAGTAGCCCGTGCCGCCGTACAGATTAAAAATGCCATCGATGCAACCATCGAACTGGGTGGTACAAACTATGTATTCTGGGGTGGACGTGAAGGTTACATGTCACTGCTGAACACCGACCAGAAACGTGAAAAGGAACACCTTGCACAGATGCTGAAAATGGCTCGTGACTACGCCCGTGCCAAAGGCTTCAAAGGAACTTTCCTGGTTGAACCCAAACCGATGGAACCGACTAAACACCAGTATGATGTAGATACAGAAACCGTAATCGGCTTCTTGAGAGCACACGGATTGGACAAAGACTTCAAAGTAAACATTGAAGTAAACCACGCCACACTGGCCGGTCATACCTTTGAACACGAACTGGCTGTTGCTGTCGACAACGGCATGCTGGGTTCTATCGACGCCAACCGCGGTGACTATCAAAACGGATGGGATACCGACCAGTTCCCTATCGACAATTATGAACTGATTCAGGCCATGATGCAGATTATCCGTGGCGGTGGTCTGGGCAACGGCGGTACCAACTTCGATGCCAAGACACGCCGTAACTCTACCGACCTGGAAGACATCTTCATCGCACACATCGCCGGAATGGATGCCATGGCCCGTGCATTGGAAAATGCAGCCCGTCTGCTCGAAGAATCTCCTTACAAGAAAATGTTTGCTGAACGTTACGCTTCATTTGACAGCGGAAAAGGAAAAGACTTTGAAGAAGGCAAGCTGACTCTGGAAGATGTTGTAGCATACGCAAAGACCGCAGGCGAACCGAAACAGACCAGCGGAAAACAAGAATTGTACGAAGCTATTGTAAACATGTATTGCTAATGAGCTAAAAATTTAGCGCTCAACCGGCATGCCCGTCGGTGAAGTTTATCTTCCCCCCGACTGGGTATGCCGGTTTTGTTTTCCCTAAAAACTTATTCATTATGAATTACACAGAAAAAGGAAGCAGAGCCTATCTGTTTTCCATCGTACTTGTAGCCGTTCTCGGAGGGCTACTGTTCGGTTATGATACGGCTGTCATTTCTGGAGCAGAAAAAGGCCTCCAGGCTTTCTTCATTAGAGCAGACGATTTCATCTATACCGATACCTGGCACGGAATCACTTCCTCAAGTGCTCTATTGGGCTGTATTCTCGGCAGTGCGCTTTCCGGCTATTTTGCATCCCGTTTTGGAAGAAAGCTGTCTTTGCTGGCTGCGGGAGTGATGTTTTTCCTGTCCGCCTTGGGCTCATACTATCCGGAATTTCTTATATTTCCCTACGGAGACCCTTCCTACTCTTTGTTGGTAGCATTCAACTTTTATCGTGTAGTTGGAGGAATAGGTGTAGGATTGGCTTCGGCCATCTGCCCGATGTATATTGCCGAAATTGCGCCAAGTAACATCCGAGGAACATTAGTTTCCTGGAACCAGTTTGCCATCATCTTCGGCCAGCTGGTAGTCTATTTCGTCAACTTCCTCATCTTAGGCGACCATCTGAACCCGGTAGTCGAAATCGTAGACGGCGTGAACCGCATCATGAATCCAGAGGCTGCAGCCTGGAGTATTGAAACCGGATGGCGTCTGATGTTTGTCAGTGAAGCCGTACCTGCCGGTTTATTCACTCTTCTGGTATTATTCGTACCCGAGACTCCTCGCTACCTGGCCATGACCGGACGAGATGAAAGAGCCCTGTTCGTACTAAGCCGCATCAACGGACTGACACAAGCCAAAGCGATTCTCAATGACATCAAAGCCACAGCGAATGAAAAAACTGAAAAACTTTTCACTTACGGCTGGATGGTCATCTTCATCGGCATCATGCTGAGCGTATTCCAACAAGCAGTAGGCATCAACGCCGTACTCTATTTCGCTCCGCGTATTTTCGAAAGTATGGGCATGGGTAACCCAATGGTACAAACTGTATTCATGGGAATTGTCAACATCCTGTTCACACTGTTAGCCGTCTTTACGGTAGAAAAATGGGGACGCAAGCCACTACTGATTTATGGTTCCATCGGCATGGCAGCAGGTGCCTTCGGAGTGGCTCTCAGCAACGCGGTTACAGGACTATCCCCCATGATACCGGTTATCAGCATCATGGTCTACAGTGCCTCGTTTATGTTCAGCTGGGGACCTATCTGCTGGGTACTTATTGCTGAAATCTTCCCCAATACCATTCGTGGAGCTGCCGTAGCCATCGCCGTAGCCTTCCAATGGATATTCAACTTCATTGTCTCCTCCACCTTCCTGCCCATGTATAACATGAGTGCCGGAGAGATGGGAGATAAATTCGGCCACATGTTCGTATATGGACTCTACGGAGCAATCTGTATCCTTGCTGCCCTCTTTGTATGGCGGCTGGTTCCAGAGACTAAGGGCAAAACACTGGAAGACATGACACGTTTATGGAAAGAAAAACAGAAATAAACGCCTATATGCACAAAAAAAAGACATTCAGTTAATTTCTGAATGTCTTTTTTTGTAGCGGGACCCGGGATTGAACCGGGGACCTCATGATTATGAATCATGCGCTCTAACCAGCTGAGCTATCCCGCCATTCATTAAAAAACCGCCAGGCGTGGAAGCCACCCAACGGCTAAATCATTCTTCGTAGCGGGACCCGGGATTGAACCGGGGACCTCATGATTATGAATCATGCGCTCTAACCAGCTGAGCTATCCCGCCATCATTTCGTGATTGCGGGTGCAAAGATAGAGCAAGTTTTTGAATTGCGCAAATTTATCGTCTCTTTTTTATGTTTTTTCCCGCAAAAACTCAAAATAAGAAAGGTTACACATCCAAGATAACAAACTATACACTTCTTCTCCTGCTACCTGAATGACCTAAATCAAAGCAAAGCCACAAAAAAAATCCTCCAATCATTATGGAGTGAACAAAAAAATACTTTAATTTGCCGCCGTTGCTGAAAAATACAAATAAAAACACTAGAAACGTCATGAAAAGAAAAACACAAATTGAATATCCACTAAACCCATCTTCGAGTATCATTATATGGAATGCCATCAGTACAACTGCCGGTCTGCAACGCTGGTTTGCCGATCAGGTCACCAAAGATGGCAAAACTTATACGTTCCGCTGGGGAAAAACTGAAACCCGCCAGGCCATTGTGGTCAACAGCCGACCAGAATTTTTCATCCGCTTTCACTGGCTGGACGACGAAGAATCCAAAAGCTATTTTGAAATGAAAATACACTATAATGAACTGACTACCGACCATAGCCTGGAAATCACAGACTTTGTGGAACCGGGTGAAGAAGATGACACACGCAGCCTCTGGGACTCGCAAATTGAAACTCTAAAAAGAGTTTTCGGGGTATAAATCTATAAAATATACAAAACTTTACTTTGCTGTCCGTTTTTTGTGCTACTTTTGCATGCTGATAATATAGGAAACGGAATGCTACGCATAAAAAAACTTGATATATTCGTCTTAAAGAGTTTTCTACTGCTCTTTTCGGGGACATTCTTTATCTGCCTCTTCATCTTCATGATGCAGTTTTTATGGAGATATGTCGACGAACTGGTAGGAAAGGGGCTGGAAATGAGTGTCCTTGCCCAGTTCTTCTTTCTATCGGCACTGACGCTGATTCCGTTGTCCCTTCCATTGGCTATTCTTCTGGCTGCCCTGATGACTTTCGGAAACTTTGGAGAACGATATGAACTGTTGTCCATGAAGGCAGCAGGTATTCCCTTGTTGCGCATTATTCGCCCAGTAGTACTTTTCTGTACCTTTCTAGGGGTCATGTCCTTTTTTTTTCAGAATGTAATCGGGCCTAAAGCACAAAAGGAACTTTGGACGCTGCTTGTTTCCATGAAGCAGAAATCACCGGAAGTAGATATCCCTGAAGGAGTGTTCTACAGCGACATCGAAGGATATAATATCTATGTCAAGAAAAAAGACCGGGATACAGGTATTCTGCAAGATGTACTTATCTATAATTTCTCTGATGGATTCGAAAATGCCCATATCATCTGGGCTGCAGAAGGTAAACTGGAACTGACTGCCGACAAAAAACATTTGTATCTGCATCTGTACAATGGTGAACAGTTCGAGAACCTGAAATCGCAGTCGGTCATTTCGCGCAATGTACCCTACCGTCGAGAAACATTCAAGGAAAAACATACCTTGATTGCTTTTGATACCAATTTTGAAATGGTAGACGGAAACTTCCTGAACCAGCGTTCAGACATTAAAAACATGCGTGAAATTTCATTGGCTATCGACTCGTTGAACATGTACGCCGACAGCGTAGGACAGGCCATGTATTCAGATGCCATGAAAACAACTTATCGGAAACCGATACTCTCAAAAAATGATTCCACAAAAATCAAGCAAGAGCATCTGACAATCATCAATACAGACAGCATTCTCAACGGCATGACGGCTGCCCAACGCTTAAAAGCACTCAACACAACCGAAATGCGACTTTCCTCCCTCATTTCAGACTGGAGCATGAAAAGTTATATGACAAGAGATGCAGACAATAACATCCGCCGCCATCAGTCAGACTGGCATAAAAAAATTACCTTGTCACTGGCTTGTATCATCTTCTTCTTTATCGGTGCCCCACTGGGGGCCATCATCCGAAAAGGAGGACTGGGTATGCCGGTCGTAATCTCTGTATTGATTTTCGTGCTCTACTACATCATCGACTCCGGAGCGACCCGAGTGGCTAAAAGTGGAGAAATGAACATCGTACTGGGAACATGGATGAGTACAATCATCCTGGCTCCACTGGGTGGATTCCTGACCTACAAATCCAACAAAGATTCTGTGGTATTCAATATTGATGTATATGCAGCCTTCTTCCGGAAGATACTGGGCATCAGAGTTTCACGTCATATATTCAAAAAAGAAGTCATTATCCATACACCAGACTATAATAGAATCAGCCACGATTTGGACACACTCTGCCAAGAATGTGAAGCTTACGAAAAGACTCACAAACTGCTGGGGCCACCAAACTATTATCAGATATTTACCAACAACAAGCACGACGATGCCATCAAAGAAATCAGCCAACAAATGGAAGGCCTGATTGAAGAACTGTCCAATACAAAAGACAGCGTATTGCTGAACTTATTGAACAATTATCCGTTCTTATCGATAAAGGCTCACAAGAGCGTATCGGACAACCGCTGGCTCAACCTCCTGATTGGCATCATTGTTCCTGCCGGAATACTTATTTGGCTGAATATCTGGCGTTACCGTGTGCGTCTGGACAAAGATTTAAAAACCATTGTCAAAACCAACCGTGACATACAAGAAAGAATCAAGAAATCATTCTAAACTATCATATCATTATGGAGAAAATCAAACTGAATACAATTGAAGAGGCAATCGAAGATTTCCGCAAAGGAGAATTCGTCATCATCGTAGACGACGAAGACCGCGAAAATGAAGGCGACCTGGTAGTGGCTGCAGAACTGATTACCCCGGAAAAAGTAAATTTCATGCTGAAACATGCAAGAGGTGTACTTTGCGCCCCTATCACTATATCTCGCTGCGAGGAACTGGACTTGCCCCATCAAGTGTCTAACAACACTTCCGTACTGGGTACTCCGTTTACTGTGACCATCGACAAGCTGGAAGGATGTACTACCGGTGTATCGGCAGCCGACCGTGCGGCTACCATCCGTGCGCTGGCCGACCCGACTTCCAAACCGGAAACCTTCGGACGTCCGGGACACGTGAACCCACTGTACGCACAAGACAAAGGTGTACTCCGCCGTGCCGGACATACGGAAGCCTGTGTGGATATGGCCCGACTGGCCGGACTCTATCCTGCCGCAGCTCTGATGGAAGTGATGAACGAAGACGGTACAATGGCCCGTCTGCCGGAATTGAAGAAGATGGCCGACGAATACGGCTTCAAGCTGATTTCCATTGCCGACCTCATTGCTTACCGCCTGAAACAGGAGTCACTGGTAGAAAAAGGAGTGGAAGTAGACATGCCGACCGAATACGGCCACTTCCGTCTGATTCCTTTCCGCCAGAAAAGCAACGGGCTGGAACATGTGGCCCTGATTAAAGGTACTTTCTCTGAAAACGAGCCGATACTGGTACGTGTACACTCATCTTGCGCTACCGGCGACATCTTCGGCTCCATGCGCTGCGACTGCGGAGAACAGTTGCACAAGGCCATGCAGCAAATCGAGAAAGAAGGAAAGGGAGCCATCATCTACCTGAACCAGGAAGGACGCGGCATCGGCCTCATGGAAAAAATGAAAGCCTACAAGCTGCAGGAAGAAGGCATGGACACGGTAGATGCCAATCTTTGTCTAGGACATCAGGCCGACGAACGTGACTACGGAGTAGGTGCCCAGATTCTGCGTGAAATCGGTATCCACAAAATGCGTCTGCTCACCAACAACCCGGTGAAACGTGTGGGACTGGAAGCTTACGGACTGGAAATCGTGGAAAACGTGCCTATCGAAGTCACTCCCAACAAGTACAATGAGCGCTACCTGCGCACCAAAAAAGACAGAATGGGACATACCCTACATTTCAATAAATAATCAAGACCTATGGAAACAAACAATTTAGTAAAAAGCTTTGCCAGCAAAGCCGCACAAACGGCTTTGTTTCGCAGTGTATACATTTGGATGACGCTGGCGCTGGTCATCACGGGCTTTGTAGCCATGTATGTGGCCAAATCGTACACCCTCATTGAGGCCATGATGCAGAATTCCATCTTGTTCTGGGGCTTACTGATTGCCGAAGTAGCCCTGGTGATGTATCTTTCTGCCCGCATACATAAAATCAGCTTCACCACGGCCACCCTTCTGTTCATCGCCTATTCGGTACTGAACGGGGTCACAATGTCCGTGCTCTTCCTGATTTATACCCTCAGTTCCATTGCCACTACCTTCTTTGTGACAGCTGGAACGTTCGGAGTAACGGCTTTATACGGCTATATCACCAAGAAAGACCTTACCCGTATCGGCAGTCTCTGCCTGATGGGAGTAATCGGACTGATTATCGCCTCACTGGTGAACATATTCCTGCACAACACGATGATGGACATGATTATTTCCTACATCGGTGTGCTGCTCTTTGTGGGACTTACAGCCTACGATTCACAGAAAATCAAACAACTCCTGTCGCACGATGACATTGAAGTCAACGAAACCACACAGAAGATAGCCCTGATGGGAGCCTTGACCCTGTATCTTGACTTCATCAACTTGTTCATTTATCTCCTCCGGATACTTGGAGACAGAAAATAAACCTTTTTCGAAGCTAATTTCTTTTATATGTGGAAGAAATTAGCTTCTTTTGCAAAGAATTTCCAACTTTAATAACACAATAACATGAACCAACTTTCAGATCGTTTGAACAGCCTGTCGCCTTCGGCTACACTGGCTATGTCACAGAAAAGTAGTGAACTTAAAGCTCAGGGGGTTGACGTCATCAACCTGAGTGTGGGAGAACCGGATTTCAACACTCCTGACCACATCAAAGAAGCTGCCAAAAAGGCCATTGACGAAAACTACTCTCGTTATTCACCCGTAGCCGGCTATCCGGCACTGCGCAACGCCATCGTGGCAAAACTGAAAAATGAAAACGGTCTGGAATACACCGCCGCTCAAATCAGCTGTGCAAACGGTGCCAAGCAGTCTGTCTGCAACACCATCCTGGCACTGATCAACAAAGGTGACGAGGTGATTGTTCCGGCTCCTTTCTGGGTAAGCTATCCGGAAATGGTGAAACTGGCAGAAGGTACTCCGATCATCGTTCGTGCAGGCATCGAACAAGACTTCAAGATTACCCCGGCTCAGTTGGAAGCTGCCATCACTCCCAAGACCCGTGCCCTGATTCTTTGCTCTCCGTCTAACCCGACAGGTTCTGTCTATTCAAAGGAAGAACTGAAAGGACTGGCAGAAGTCATCGCTAAACACGAACGTGTCATCGTCATTGCCGACGAAATCTACGAACATATCAACTACATCGGCAAACACCAAAGCATCGCTCAGTTTGCTGACATCAAAGACCGTGTAGTCATTGTCAACGGTGTATCAAAGGCATACGCTATGACGGGATGGCGTATCGGTTTCATCGCTGGTCCGGAATGGATTGTAAAAGGTGTGAACAAATTGCAGGGACAGTACACTTCAGGACCTTGCTCTGTATCACAGAAAGCCGCTGAAGCTGCTTACACAGGCACACAGGCTCCGGTAGAAGAAATGCGCAAGGCATTCGAACGCCGCCGCGACCTGATTGTGAAACTGGCAAAAGAAATCCCGGGATTCGAAGTGAACGTACCGCAGGGAGCCTTCTACCTATTCCCGAAATGTGATTCTTTCTTCGGAAAGAAAGACGGCGACCGCGTAATCAACAATGCCGATGACTTGGCTATGTACCTGCTGGAAGTAGGCCACGTGGCTTGCGTAGGCGGTACTTCTTTCGGAGCGCCTGAATGCATCCGTATGAGCTACGCCACTTCCGACGAAAACATCGTGGAATCTATGCGTCGCATCAAGGAAACTTTGGCCCGCCTGAAATAACATCGTCAGAATAATATGACAAAACAGCTCTGGGGAAAGATTTCCAGAGCTGTTTTTTTATGCCCTCCAAAACGCCTAAGCGTTTCAAGTAAAACGCTTTGACATTTGAAAGGAAACGCTTCGACGTTTGATCTAAAACGCTTTGACGTTTTGAATCAAACGTCGAAGCGTTTTACCCCGAACGCCCTTACGTTTTTTCACAGGTATCAAAAGTCTTCAAATGTCTTCTCAAAACCACAAAAAAATAAGGGAACCCGAAAAGAGTTCCCTTATTGTGTGTCATACAGACGATGCGATTATCCCAGGTGAATTGCTTCAGAAGGACAAACGTCAGCACAAGTTCCACATTCTGTGCAAGCGTCCGGATTGATTGAATATTTATCACCTTCTGAGATTGCTCCTACCGGGCATTCATCGATACAAGTACCGCAAGCGATACAATCGTCACTAATTACGTAAGCCATTGTTGTAAAAAAGTTAAGTTATTATTAGTCCTAATTTGATAGTGCAAAGTTAATCTTTTTCCAATCAGTTGTCACATCCAGTTTGCATTTTCTAGCCAATTTATATCCCGTCTAAATAACATCAACGCATTAAAGACTGGTACATTGCCTGTTGTATCCGTGTCCGGATATTATAGCGAACCAAATTGTTCGGTCCAAAGGCAGAAGGATATGTACGGTTGCTTAGAAAAACAAAAATCAAATCATGCTCCGGATCAACCCAGACACAAGTACCCGTATATCCAGTATGTCCAAACACAGAAGCAGGAGTCTCAGGCGCACAAGGACTATTCTCCGGATGGTCTACATCAGGCTTGTCAAATCCCAGTCCCCGACGGCTGCTGCGTGATTTTAAACTCATGAACAGTTCGCAAGTTGCCCGGCTCAAATACCTCCGGTCTCCACAGACTCCTTTATCCAACCACATCTGCGCAATTTTTGCCACATCGTGCGCTGTAGCAAACAAACCGGCATTTCCGGAAACCCCTCCCATGAAAGCTGCTGCCTCATCCTGCACAAAGCCTTGCAGCAGCCCCCCACGGAGATAATCCTCCTTTACTGAAGGGACAATCTCTTCCTTCGCAAACTTACGCAAAGGACGGAAAGCCGTATGTCTTAATCCCATCGGAGTATAAAATACACTGTCAAGATATAAATCCATCGGCATACCTGTTATTTTCTCTACCATCTCTTTGAGAAGCATGAAATTCAGGCAACTGTAGCGATAGGATTTTCCCTTCAGGGGAGCTTTCACAATCTGTTCCATGACGTGCTGGCTAAACTCCGGTTTCAAGAACAGGCTATCGGCCACCTGAAGCGAATATTCAGCCGACGGAGTATGTGATACCCACTCCGGATTATAACGAAAATCATTGCAAGCATACACATTCTCAGCCAATTTCAAAGTGTGATTCTTATCGGGCTTCTTCCGGAACAATTCTCCCTTGCACGACTTCATGTCGACAGCTTCCTCATAAAAAGGCAGATAAGCAGGAAGTCCAGACTCATGAAACAGTAAGTCTTGCACCGTAATACGCGATTTATCCGTCTTCTTTAAAGCAGGCAAATAGTCAGACACCCGATCGGTAAGCCCGAATTTACCTTCGTCATACAACTTCATAACTGCCAGCAGAGTAGCTGTCACCTTCGTCAATGAAGCCAAGTCGTATAAACTGTTTTCCCTGACCGGATTCTTTCCTTCATACGTATAATATCCAAAACATTTGTTATACACAGGCAATCCCTCTCGCAGAATCATGACATGGCAGCCTGGATAGGCTCCCAGCCGGATGCCTTCTTCAGCAATGCTGTCAATATGTGCCAAAATGGAAGCATCCATCCCCAAATCTGCCGGACAATATTTTCGGGGAGCATCCGGGTCGATTGTAATTCCATCACCTGCCTTGAACATTCCAGCCAGTGGAATGGAAAGACGTCCGTCGGCACAAGCACTGCCCAAAAACAGATTGGCCACCTCACGCTGAAGATAAGCCTCATCGGAATGAGCCAAAACGATTGTCGAAGCATGACGGACTACGACCGGAATTTTCTCCAGCACCTTCATATCTTCAAAGCATACCAAGGCCAACGGCTTGTCGGCAGCCAGATTTTCCAATAAAGAAGCATAGGGTTCTACTTCTTGCGAATGCAAAGCAACCAAAATCCGTTGCGCCGGACGTAAGCGGGCAGCAATCACATCCAGCGAATCGGCATCAGCATGCACCCAACTTACTGGGAAGCCCTGATGCAACTGGTTATAAAATGGATAGGCTTCCGAAAGAGAGGAAGACACACTCAACAATACAGTACCCGATACCGACAAATCGAGCGGAAGCAAGGCAGACGAATCTTTCAATACCGTCACCGCAGCCTTCGACAATTCCTGCTGAAGTTCAGACAACTCCGGTGTCTGCAATTTTTCTTCAATTCCCTCCTCTGCCACATCGTGCCAGTCTGAGAGCCCTAACGCATACTTAAAGGTCAACACTTTCCGACATTTCCTGTCAATCTCTTCTTTCGACAATGTTCCCTTTTTAAGAGCTGTCATCACCCCATCAATCTCTTTCTTCAGATTACGAGGAGCCAGCAGCATGTCATTCCCGGCCATCAACGCAAGTGCACAGACATCATCATGGCCTGCAATTCCTTTCATTTCCAACGCATCAGTCACTACCAACCCTTGAAAACGCAATTCCTCTATCAGAGTATGCATGATGACTTGCTGAGAAATAGATGCAGGTTCCTCCCCTAATACCGGTGCATGAAGATGTCCCACCATTACCCCTCCGATGCCAGCCTCTATAGCCTTACGAAAAGGATAAAGTTCGATGCTATCCAAACGGGAACGGTCGAAGTTCAATTCCGGCAAAGCCTTGTGCGAATCAATTTCCGTATCTCCATGTCCGGGAAAATGTTTGCATACCGCCAGCACTCCCCCATCTTCCAATCCTCTTGTATAAGATACCACTTTATCAGCCACCCGCTTAGGGTCACTACCGAACGAACGAAAATTAATTACCGGATTCAGAGGATTGTTATCCACATCTGCCACAGGGGCAAAATTCACCTGCACCCCCACCGTATGACACTGACGGGCCACCTCCTTGCCATAAGCATACAACAACGAATCATTCTGTATGCACCCCAGCACACGGTTGTAAGGAAACGAAGGTGTATTTTTCAACCGCATTCCCAGTCCCCATTCTCCATCGAAAGTTATCATCAGCGGTACCGAAGCATGTGCCTGCGCATAATTGGTCAACTGTACTTGTTTCCGTGCCTTTCCACCGGTAAACAACAATCCGCCCACGGCATAATCCTCTACTGCCTTCCGAAGTACATTTTTATTATACTGAGTAACGACCGGCTGAAGAGTATAAATAAACAACTGCCCCACCTTCTGTTTCAGGGTCATGTGTTCCATCTGCCTGTCCACCCATTTACGGCAAGCCGCAGTGTCCCGTATCCCGTTCAGGAGTGCAGGACCTTGCGCGGAAATCCCCGCTACGGCCAGCAAACACAGTACCACACTGCATAAAACTTGTCTCTTCATATTTTCTTCCTTTTAATTTTTCTGCATCTTAACCACCATCTTTCCGACGAAAGCTGCATGTTTCCCCATCTGCTGTACAAGCACTTCCACCCCGTCAAGATTCTTATAAAACTTGGGGCCGTCAAAGAAAGAATGAGAATGTCCTCCCAATACAATATCAATATTACGAGTATTTTCAACCAGTTCCACGTCAGAGTAGGGTTCTCCCTTCCAGCCTAGATGCGACAAACAAATCACCAAATCACAATGTTCCTGATTCTTCAACAAATCGGCCACACGCTGTCCTTCGGAAACCGGATCTTCAAACTTCACATTCCCATAATTAGCATGTGCCACAAGTCCGTCGAGTTCAGCACCCAGTCCAAAGACTCCGATACGGATACCGTTCCGCTCGATAATTGTATATTCTTTCACCAATCCTTCGAGTACTGTTCCGGTTACATCATAATTGGCACAAACTATCGGGAACTTCGCCATTTTGAACAAACGAGCCATGTTGTCCAGCCCAAAATCAAATTCATGATTGCCAATGGTGCCTGCATCATATCCCATTTCATTCATCATCTTGATTTCCACTTCTCCTTTGAACATATTATAATAAGGACTTCCTTGTGAAAAGTCACCCGAATCAAAAAGCAACAAATCCTTATGTTCCCGCCGCTGTTCCTTGACAAACGTTGCCCGACGTAACATACCCGCTTTTCCGGCCAACACTGAATCCGGGAAATAAGTCGCAAACGGTTCTATACGGCTATGCATATCGTTGGTGTGAAATATATACAATTCTTTTACCGACTGAGCCGCCACCACACCAGCCAACAGACACATCAGCCACAAGCAATATATTTTTTTCATATTTTTTCCCTTTCTATTCAATTGGATGCATTCACTTTTATTCTCCCTTCCACTTGTGAAGACACAAATTGTCCTTTTTGCTCACATTTCTTCACATAGTCCAATAACAAACTTCTCAACAAGGCATCTTTCGGAAACAACTTCGACTGTGCATTCCGAAATGCATCCATCTTGTCATTTCCTTCAGCCAAATAATCAATTGTCGCTACCGTATAAACTTTCTTTGCTTCCACCGGACGACCGTTTACCCTTGCCTCCAGCAAATGTCCCTGTTCATCAATCTGCAACGTAGCTCCGCTAAGTCCTTCACCGTGAACGGAAGCAATCTGCTTGAAAAGTTCCTCGAGCGTAGCACCATCCATGGTAAGCACGCACAAGGCATTTTCAAAAGGAGCAATTTCATATATTGTGCCAAACGTTATTTCCCCTTCGGGCATCGCATTCCGGATTCCTCCCATATTCATGACAGCTACATCCACCGGCTTGCCAACAGCCGTTTCTCCAGCCTGACGAAGCACATCGGCAATCAGGTTCGACAAAGGAGATTCAGGACGGAAAGCACTCATACTCATAGCCGAATGTCCGATAACAGGCGACATGATGCTATCCACCTTCTGCTGATACGGTCGCAATATATTGAATGCCTCCGCATCTGAGTGATTATCGTATTGACGGGTAATGGCCACACGTCCTCCTTCCACACCAACCAGCGAATAGCTGGAACTACAACTGCCCAACAGCCAACCAGCAAGCATACCGATGGCCATTCCTCTTACAATTTTAACTTTCAGGTAATTCATAAAATCATATTTATTTGAAGTCAAAAGTAGCGAAAAAAGAAAAACTCACAAAGGAATGGCAAATACGATACAATTCCGTTCTCATTTTTTAATAAAATAGCAGAGAAACATTTGGCTACCTCATGGAAAATCACTACTTTTGTCCCGCTTTCGCGCAATCGCTGTCAAAGAAGAGTTACTTGATATGTTGCGTTGTAACGATCAAACAATTTAATTTATTACAAAACATGGATTTAATTAAAATTGCAGAAGAAGCATTTGCTACTGGCAAACAGCATCCTTCATTCAAAGCTGGTGATACTATCACAGTAGCATACCGTATCGTTGAAGGTAGCAAGGAACGTGTACAGTTGTATCGCGGTGTTGTTATCAAAATTTCAGGTCACGGTGAAAAGAAACGTTTCACTGTTCGCAAGATGTCAGGAACAGTAGGAGTTGAACGTATCTTCCCGTTGGAATCTCCGGCTATCGACAGCATCACTGTCAACAAAGTGGGTAAAGTTCGTCGCGCTAAATTGTATTACCTGCGTGCACTTACCGGTAAGAAAGCCAGAATTCAGGAAAAACGTGCAAACGCGTAATTCAGTCTATTCCCTGAAAACAGACAAAATAAAAGAGGGTGTGTCAAAATGCATACCCTCTTTTTTTATGACAACGCCCCGACT
>ENA-UOJA01000238-UOJA01000238.1-human-gut-metagenome-genome-assembly--contig:-C19-NODE-238-length-56453-cov-6.849693_pt1 | contig 56453 bp, 62 predicted proteins | sample MGYA00242337_ERZ723884 | MGnify/ENA metagenome assembly ERZ723884
GATGTGTAGTATTTAGATACTGCTTTTGTAGTAGGTGATAAACTATTCGCAAAACACAAGTTTAACGAAATTATCATTGTGAAAATCTCTGATATATGATATAATAGATTCTATATAGACGTTACCTAGCAGATTTCTGCGGAATCCAAAACAATGGTAAACGGACCGTCATTTAACAGGGATATTTTCATATCTGCACCAAAGATTCCCTGTTGAACCACTGGAATTTCCTGTTTGCACTTTCCAATGATGTATTTGTAAAGTTCCTTTGCCATATCGGGTTTTCCGGCATTGGTAAAGGATGGACGATTTCCTTTCCGGCAGTCCGCATAAAGCGTAAACTGTGAAATCAGCAAAAGCTCGCCGTCGACATCATGCAGTGAAAGATTCGTTTTTCCGTCGGCATCGTCAAAGATACGCATACCAATCAGTTTTTTTACCATTTTATCGGCGATTTCTTTGGTATCGTCACCGGAAATGCCGATCAGAACCAAAAAACCGTGTCCAATTTGTCCTGTAATTTGTTCCTCAACGGTACAGGACGCATGACGGACTCTTTGTATTACAAACTTCATAAAATTAACACCATACCTTTCATGTTTGTATCAAATACAGGATAAATTATATACTTTTTTTCGCAAAATTACGAGGTAAATCTTCATGAAATCACAAAAATTATTAAGCTATGTGCGCCAGGCAGTGGATGATTATAAACTTATTGAGGAAGGTGACCACATTGCAGTCGGCGTGTCCGGCGGAAAAGACTCTCTCACCCTGCTCTATGCAATGAAGAAATTGCAGACATTTTACCCGAAACACTTTACACTTGTCGCTGTAACTGTTGACCTTGGTTATCCGGACGTTTCCTATGCGCCTGTTGCCGAATTCTGTCACGAACTGGACGTGCCCTATGAAATCATTTCTACGGAAATTGCATCTGTTCTTTTTTCAGAAGATGGCGCAAAAAAGATTGACGGCTCTCCCTGCGCTCTTTGTGCCAAGCTGCGAAAGGGAGCACTTAATGACGCAGTTCTCTCCATGGGATGCAACAAAGTGGCATATGCACATCACAAGGATGACATGATAGAGACGCTGTTTCTCTCCATGATTTTTGAGGGAAGGCTCAATGTCTTTCCGCCGAAAACATTCTTAGACCGTACCAGACTGACCGTTATACGACCGTTAATGTATGTCTCAGAAGCAGAAATCCGTGGATTTTTAAATAAGTACTCCCTGCCGGTCGTCAAGAATCCATGTCCGGTTGACGGTGCCACCAAACGCCAGTATGTAAAGGATTTGATACGTCATATGAATCTGGACTATCCGGGCGTCAAAAAACGTCTGTTTCACGCAATTACAGAGGGAAATCTGCCCGGATGGCAGGTTGAAGATGATACAACAGCGTCTCATAGCGTAAATGCAGCGAATGAATCTGCTGAATGAATCCACAGTGAAATAAATTCCGTGAATAAAACAGAAAGGAACATCCTATGAAAGAAAAAGCTTATTACGAGGATATCAATATCAAAAATGAGGTAAAACTGCGAAAGCTCTTAGAAAATCTGCCTTCTTTCTGCAAACAGTTTTTTATCGGGATTGAGCCTACCACTGCTTCCCGTACCAGACTTGCCTATGCTTACGATATCGGATGTTTTTTTGATTATCTGCACACGGTAAATCCAGTCTGTCAGAAGATAGCTATCACACAGATTCCGCTTTCTATTCTGGATGAAATTACACCGATGGATATTGAGGAATACCTCTCGTATCTCAAATTCTATGAGAAAGACGGTGTGGAACACACCAATGATGAGCGTGGATTAAAACGCAAGCTTGCCTCTCTGCGGAGTTTTTACCGTTATTATTATAAGAACAGCCTGATAGAAAATGACCCGGCAGTAAAGGTCGATATGCCCAAAATTCATGAGCAGGCAATTACAAGACTTGATGTAGATGAAGTTGCAAATCTGCTCGACGAAGTCGAATCCGGGGAGCAGCTCACCGAACGCCAGCAGAAATATCATGAAAAGACAAAGATACGGGATGTCGCCATGCTCACCCTTCTGCTTGGCACAGGTATCCGTGTATCAGAGTGTGTCGGGCTTGATATGGAGGACGTTGATTTCCGGAACAATGGTATTAAAATTCACCGCAAAGGCGGCGCCGAAGTTGTTGTTTATTTTGGAGAGGAAGTGCGGGATGCACTGCTCGCCTATATGGTCGAACGGCAGAAAATTACTGCCACGGACGGAAGCACCAATGCACTGTTTCTTTCGATGCAGAACAAACGAATCAGTGTCCGTGCGGTTGAAAATCTGGTAAAGAAATACTCAAAGCTTGTGACGAATTTAAAGCATATTACACCTCACAAACTGCGAAGTACATACGGAACTTCTCTGTACCGGGAAACAGGCGATATTTATCTGGTTGCAGATGTATTGGGACATAAGGATGTCAATACCACCCGGAAACATTATGCTGCAATTGATGATGACCGCAGACGAAGCGCTGCGAAATACGTAAAACTGCGGGAACCATAAAGGTTACCCGCAGTCAAAAGTTTCTGTAAACTGTGTTTTAAAAAGGAATTGGAGCGCCGGAATGTCCGAAATACACTTTATTTCTAAGATAACACCTCATCTATTTTCTCCTGGATACGGTCTCTTACCAGATTGGCAATCTCCTGCGTCCTTAAAGAGCCATATTCCTCAAAATAAATAGGTTTTAAATAGTGTACCTGAGTTGTTACCGGTCCCATCCAAAAGCTATTAAATACACGGTAAGAATCAATTAATGCAACCGGTACAATCGGTGCTTTAGATTTTAATGCAATCTTAAAACTGCCTGCTTTAAAGTTACAGACATTATTCCGGTTGTTAAAATCATATCCGCCCTCTGGAAATAGGATATAGCGTGCACCATTTGATACTTCTTTTGCCACTTCATTGATGATGGAAAGTGCCTGCCGCACATTCTTCTTATCAAGTCTTTTTCCCTGTACCAAATCCACAAATTCTTTCACCAGAATCGTATTGGACTTTGCCTTGTCCATCACTAAAGAGCATGGTCTGTCATGTGTATCCATAATACCAAGTGCATCATATTTTTCCTGATGATTTGGATACATCATATATCCGCCCTCTGCAGGGAGATTTTCGGTTCCATATGCTTTGGTGTGAATCCCACCCGTTCGCTTCATTAATCGAATTGCGTGTCTGCAAAGTGCATAACGCTCTTCCATGGAATATTTCTCCGGGTGGTCTGCCTCGTGCCGCATCTTTGGAATCATATAAGGTGCACGGAAAAGGTTCATTAAGATAACGTAAATAAACTTCAACATAACTTCAATCTTCCTCCATAAAGCCATGTCTATTATACCTCATCCGGAGCAAAATGACAACTTGGAAGCATATGTTCATTTGTTCCAGTGTTCATAAGAGCACATCTGTTAGTGAATCTGCTCCGTCTGATAATATGGAACGGTCAGATACTGCCCGGCATGAATCTCATCATTTTCAAAAATATGGTTAATGCTGCATACTTCAGCGATATATTCGCTGTATCCGGAATATTCTTCTGTCATATACCGGTCTGCAAGCCCCCAGAGAGTATCTCCCTCCTCTAAACATACGCTTGTGTAATATTTACAGGAGGTCTGTGCCTGAGCCGCATTTGCGCGGACAGATCCAAATATAATCCCGCCTGTAATCATTCCTGTCAGTAACAGGAATCCGACAACTAATGCAATCTTCTGGTTTCTGACAACAACTTCTCTTCTGCTTCTCATAACACTCCTCCTGAAAATAATCGAACACATTTTCCAAACATTCGTTCTTTTCCTCTATCATAATAGCAGAACGAATGTTTGTCAATAGGAAAAACGAACAAATTTTCGGAATATATGTTTGCATTTTAACGAAGTCTGTGTTACACTATCATTATCAAATCAGGTATCGATGTGTAAAGAGGAGGATTCATATATGGCATACGGAAAAATCAGCGCCAAGCAGCGTGAAATACTGGAATTTATCAAGCACGAAATCTTAAACAAAGGGTATCCGCCTGCCGTGCGTGAGATTTGTGAAGCGGTAGACTTGAAGTCAACTTCTTCCGTTCACTCTCATCTTGAGACACTTGAGAAGAATGGTTATATTCGTCGTGACCCTACAAAGCCGCGTGCAATTGAAATTATGGATGATAACTTTAATCTGACAAGACGCGAAGTTGTAAACGTTCCGATGATTGGCTATGTTGCTGCCGGTCAGCCGATTCTTGCAGTAGAGAACATCGAGGGCTATTTCCCTCTTCCGGCAGAGATTATCCCGAATCAGGAGACATTCCTATTAAAAGTCAAGGGCGAAAGTATGATTAATGCAGGTATCTTAAACGGCGACAGCGTTCTGGTCAAACAGCAGGCAACCGCAGAGAACGGAGATATGGTCGTTGCGCTTGTGGATGACTCTGCTACCGTCAAGAACTTCTATCGAGAAAACGGACATATCCGGTTGCAGCCGCAGAATGACACGATGGACCCGATTATTGTGGATGACTGTACCATCATCGGCAAAGTCTTTGGTGTCTTCCGTATTTTTAAATAATAGAATATTCATGGATAACAAAAACCCCTCAGCGCTTCCATTATGGAAGAACTAAGGGGTTTTTTAAGTTCCGCTATGCCTGTGTCACATCAATGACCTTTCCGTCTCTCCAGATGCGTTCCAAATCATAGAACAGACGGTCTTCTTTTGAGAAAATATGGACGATGATATCGCCGTAATCCATTAAAATCCAGGTAGAATCGCGGTTCCCCTCTACCTGCTTTGCCTTTAAGCCAGCCTTATAGAGTGCCTCGTCTGCGGCATCTCTCATTGCCTGAATCTGATTCGGGTTGGTTCCATCTGCAATTACGAAAAAGTCTGCAATCGTAGAAACTTCCCGGATATCAATAACCTTTACGTCTTCTGCCTTGCGGTCTTCCAACGCTTCTACTGCAATTTTACAATACTCAAGTGATGTCATAATGAGAAAACCTCCTGATAATATAAACTGTTACTCTTACGATTCTTCCAGATATTTCCGGTAGAATTCAAATGTTTCCTGTGTCTGCGGGTCGATGCTTCCACCGCGTTTTTTTAAATAATCCAGTGTATCTTTTAAAATCTGCGCCACACAGGCATCCAGATTAGAAAATGCCAGCTGGCGGATAGCGGTCAGATGCGGTGCCTTCTCTCTGTTCGGCTCGATATAATCTGCTACAAAAATAATCTTATCCAAAAGACTCATATCCGGTGCGCCGGTCGTGTGCACTTCAATGGCATGAAGAATCTCTGCATCTGTGATATCATATTCCTTCTGTGCAAGAAAAGCACCTAACTTTGCATGGAGAAGATACGGACTGTCAAGCTCAAATTTGCTGACCGGGATATCATATTTTTTGCAGAGCGCTAATTTTTCTTCATTCGGGATACATTTTGCACAGTCGTGAAGTAATCCGGCAAACATTGCCTGCTTTATATCACTTCCGTTTGCCATGGCAAGGCTCGCCGCAGTGTACATTACTCCTTTCGTATGCTCGTAACGCTCTTTTTCGAGTTTTTTCTTTACTTTCTTGCGTATTTCAGTCAGTTCCATCTGCATCCCTCCGTCTGATACAACTGATGTTCGATAATATAATCTGTCACAGCCTCCGGAAGAAGTGCCTGTGCCTCTCCTTCCTTTAATGCCTTTCGGATTTCACTGGAAGATACGGAAAGCCCGTCCACCTTTAAGGGATAGATTCTGGCAGGAAAAAGTGCTTTGATTTCTGCAATTTTATCACAAATCTCCTGCTGTTTCAAATCATCCCGCACGGCAACTAAGACAGCGGCTTTTTCGCAGATAATCTCCGGATGATACCATTTATCAAAATAGTCTAAGGAATCGGCACCCATGATAAAGTACAACTCCCAGTCCGGGTGCATTTTCTTTAATCTGCCAAGTGTCAGATAGGTATAGCTGGTCTCCTGGCTGTCAATTTCCATCCGGGACAGATAAAAGTCCGGGTACTCCAAAATAGCAAGCTCTGTCATCCGTGCCCGGTGCTCTGCAGGCGTCATTTTGTGTTCGTCCTTATTGGGAGAATGTCCGGCAGGAATAAAAATCACTGCATCAAGTGAAAATTCATTCTTAGCAGCCATCGCAATATGAAGATGTCCTTTATGAATCGGGTCAAATGACCCTCCAAGAATACCGACTTTCCTGCACATATCCGCTCTAAAACTCCCTATTTACACTGATTCAGATCGTATTTGGTGTTCTTTTTTGCCTGACGAAACAGGATAATTTTCTTTCCAATGACCTTTACGACAACGGAATGGGTACGCTCTGCAATCATCTCTGCAATTTCCCTTGGGTCATCTGCACAATTTTTTAAGACGGATATTTTTATCAGCTCCCGCTTCTCAATTGCCTCATCAATAGCAGTAATCAATTCCGGTGTCAGGCTTGCCTTTCCAATCTGAAAAATCGGATCCATCGTGTTTGCCTGGCTTCCAAGATATGCTCTCTGTTTGCTTGTCAGATTCATTTCACATTACCCCTTATCTTATTTATAATAATCAAATTCATTTCCATACATACGGACGGTATCTCCATCCTGGATGCCCATCTTTTCGAGTTCCTTCAAAATTCCCTGTTCTTTTAAGAATTTCTGGAAGAATAGGAATCCCTTTTCCGAGTCGATGTTCGTATATCCTAACATCTTGTCAATCTTAGGTCCTTCCACAACAAATGCCGCATCATCCGCACGCGTAATGGTATATGGCTCATCCTTAAAGAAACGGAGCGCCGGGTCAAATTCCTGCTCATAGATAACCGGTTCCTTGCTACAAGTCGCAAGCAGGTCGCTCACATGATATAACAGCTCTTTTAAGCCCTTTCCACTGACTGCGGAAATCGGGAACACACGGATGCCGTCTTTTTCAAAGTTTTCGCGCAGTGCCGTCAAAATCTCATTTTCATCGCCATAAACAGCGTCCATCTTGTTTGCTGCGATTACCTGCGGTTTTTCTAAAAGTGCCGGGTCATAGGCGCGAAGCTCACGGTTGATTGCTTTAATATCCTCTACCGGGTCACGTCCTTCCGTTCCGGCTGCATCTACTACATGAATCATTACTTTGGTGCGCTCGATATGACGCAAAAATTCAAGTCCGAGTCCAACGCCCTCAGAAGCGCCCTCAATAAGTCCCGGAATATCAGCAATTACAAATCCGTTTGCCCCATCTAAATCTACTACGCCAAGATTTGGCTGCAACGTTGTAAAATGATAATTGGCAATCTTTGGCTGTGCATTTGTGACACGGGATAACAGGGTCGATTTTCCGACATTTGGGAAACCGACAAGTCCCACATCGGCAATGACCTTAAGTTCTAACTTGATCTCCAGCTCGATTGCCTCTCCGCCCGGCTGTGCATATTTCGGTGCCTGCATCGTGGAAGTGGCAAAATGCTGGTTTCCGAGTCCGCCACGTCCGCCCTTTAAGATTACCTGGCTGCGGTTGTCACCGGACATATCGGCAATTACTTTTCCGGATTCAGCATCCTTGATGACTGTTCCAGCCGGAACCTTTAAAATCAGATTTTGTCCGTTTCTGCCATGGCAGTTTCTCTTGCCGCCCTCTTCTCCGGGCTGTGCAGCAAACTTTCGTCTATGTCTGTAGTCGGTAAGCGTGTTGAGTCCGTCATCAACTTCAAAGATGACATCTCCACCGCGTCCGCCGTCACCGCCGTCCGGGCCACCGTCCGGCACATATTTCTCACGACGGAAACTTACATGACCGTCACCGCCTTTTCCTGATTTTATAATAATTGTCGCTCTGTCCGCAAACATAATCTTCTACCTCAAATTGAACATGAAAACGATTATTTATAATGTAACAAGACCCGTCAAAGGATTGTAAAATCTCTTTGCCGGGTCCACAAGTGCATCTTATTATTCAGCTACCGGATAAACAGAAGCCTGTTTCTTGTCTCTGCCTTTTCTCTCGAATCTTAAGACACCATCTGTAAGTGCGAATAATGTATCATCGCCACCGATTCCTACATTTACACCCGGATGAATCTTAGTTCCGCGCTGTCTGTATAAAATGTTACCAGCTTTAACGAACTGTCCGTCTGCTCTCTTTGCTCCTAATCTCTTGGATTCGGAATCACGACCGTTCTTTGTGGAACCAACTCCCTTTTTATGAGCAAAAAACTGAAGATTGATCTTTAACATATCTTTACACCTCCTCAAACTGAAGTTTCAAAAATTTCTTTCCGTAAGAAGCCTGTATTCCTTCTAACCCCAAAATCATGGCATCCACCAGAAGTTCGGCGTCATGTTCCGGAGCTTGTTCAAACCGAAAACGGATGTCTCCGGTTTTCGGGTTTGCCTCACAGGAAAAGCCTTCTTCGGTATAGCGCTCAATGGCGTTAATCGTGTTTTGTACCAGTATGGAAATTCCGGCGCACACCACATCTTTTCCGCGGTAAGCAAAGCCGGCGTGTCCCACACAGGAAAAACCCATAATCTGCTGATTCTGGTTTCGGAAAACTGTTATCTTCGTCATGACATTCGATTACGCGTTGATTTTCTCAATCTTAACCTGTGTAAACGCCTGTCTGTGACCATTTTTCTTATGGTATCCAGTCTTTCTCTTGTTCTTGTAAACGATAACTTTCTTACCTCTGCCTTCTTTTACGACAGAAGCCTCAACAGAAGCGTTTGCTACATCTGCTCCAACCTTGATTCCGTTGTCAGATACAGCTAAAACCTGATCAAAAGTTACTTTCTCACCAGCTTCAACACCAAGTTTTTCAATGGTAATGATATCGCCTTCGGATACTTTGTACTGTTTACCACCTGTTGCTATAATTGCGTACATATGGCACCTCCTATTATCATTACTCGCCAGTTATGGTGCTGTCAGACTAATTGACAGACTTTTAGAACCTCACTGTGCGGCATACTTCGTAATATTAGCACATAAAATGGATTACGTCAACCAATTTTTTACTTTTTATGCGAATTTTTTTACGGATTTTATACGGGATTTTTCTGCTCAATCAGCTCCGGCGGCAGATGCTTTTGCAGCATTGCTTCAAAGCCCTTCCCGTTGACCGGTTTTACAAAATAATCCGTAAAACCTTCCTTCTGGTACTCTTCCCGTGCACCGCTCACGGCATTTGCCGTGAGAACAATGACTGGCGTTTTCTGACAGCATCCATTCTCCTGGGATTTAATGCAGTGTAATGCTTCAATGCCATCCATTTCCGGCATCATGTGGTCCATGAAAATCAGGTCATACTTTTTCTGAGCGGTCAGTCCGAGACACTGTTTTCCGCTGTAGGCGATATCCACCTGCGCCTCCATCGAAAGCAGCAGTCTTGATGCAACTACAAGATTCATTTCATTGTCATCCACCACAAGAATATGCGCTTTTGGAACGGCAATGTGCCAACGGTACATTTCTTTGGATGCGGTCTTTGGTGCCAGAAAATCAATCCTTCCGATTGGCGTACTGTCTACAATCTGCTGCGGAATAGAAATTGTAAAAGTTGATCCCTTGTGATAGACACTTTTCACCTCGATGGTTCCACCCATCAATTGTGCAAGCTGTCTGCTGATGGCGAGCCCAAGACCGCTTCCTTCGATTCCCTGATTGCTTAATTCTTCCACCCGGTGGAAGGAATCAAATAACATCGAGAGTTCTTCCTCCCGGATACCAATTCCGGTGTCGGAGACGCATACCACAAGCATCGTCTGTTCTTTTGTACAGTCTCTTTGGGTAACAGAAACAGATACTGAGCCGGATGGCGTATATTTGATGGCATTTGTTAAAATGTTTGTCAGAAGCTGTTTGATACGGACATTATCACCGCTTAATTTTGCCGGAAGCGCAGAATCAATCTGCACTTTAAAGTCTAACTTCTTTTCCTTTGCCCTTACCTGATGGATGTGGATTAATTCCCGGAAAAGTCTTTCGGTGTCATAAGGGGTCTCTATGAGTTCCATCTTGTCTGATTCTAACTTCGAGAAATCAAGCACATCGTTAATTAACGATAACAGCATCTCCCCTGCATATGCAATGTTTGTCGCATTTTCCGCAACCTTTTCGGATACATCATCTCTGAGAATCATCTCATTTGAGGCAATCATTGCATTAATCGGAGTTCGGATTTCATGGCTCATATTTGCAAGAAACCGGCTTTTTACCCGGTTTGCCTCCTCTAACTTACGATTCTGTTCTTCTGCCGTTTTCTTCTGCTCATCATAAATCTGTGTCTGGAGACGGTATAGTACGCCAATTACAACCGTGGCTATCACAAGGCTCGCTGCAATATCCATATAGGAGGCTCCCTCTGATCTTGCCGGCACAATGCACTGCGGATACAAATAGGAAATCAGATAGGTCGCCATATAGCCCCCCAGTACAGTTACGATTGCGATATAAAAATACTTTCCCTTTAATGTGAAGAAAATCGCAATGATTCCGAAGGTAAACCAGATGCTCATACCGCTGTGGATTCCACCGCTCTTAAAATACATGAGTGGCATCACGATAAGGTTCATAAAAAGCAGTCCGCCAAATGCACATTCCTGGAAACGCTCGAAATGGTTTGCCATCCAGAAGATTGCGGCAATGATAAAACCAGACAGAAACGACCAGAGTGTATTCTGCCAGGTGACACCGGTAAAAATTGCCAGGACACCGCCCAGAAAAGACGATAGCATACTGCCTAACGCAATAATGTTAAAAAAACGCTTTTCCTGTGGCTGATCTTTTGCAAATAATCCCAAAATCTTTTTCTTCATACGTCCCCCTGTCTGTGACGGAACTTAACTACGAACGCACACTTTCCGCCAGAGATTTCTGTATTTTTTTTCGGGTAATTTCCACCAGACCAAGCGGCGTCATGTCAATGAGCGTCGTCTGTACCGGGTCTAAGGCAAGCATTCCGGAAAATTCCTGTAACAGTTTTTTGCGTGCCTCTTTGTATTTCAGATTCACAAAATCTACAATAATGATGCCGGAAATATTACGGAGTCTGAGCTGTCTTGCAATTTCGGCTGCTGCTTCAAGGTTCACGGAAAGGAACTGTTCTTCCGGTTCCTTTCGCGCAATATTTTTTCCGGTATTGACATCAATCACGGTCAATGCTTCGGTTGCCTGGATAATCAGGTTTGCTCCGGATTTAAGCCAGACGCGCTCCGATAACGCCTGTTCCAACTGTGATTTTAAGCTGTAAAGCGACGCTAACGGGTACTGAGCATCCCGGTAGAAATGAAGTACAATCCCTGATTTTGTCGCCACACGGTCTATTTCCTGCGGCAGAATGCCATCTGAATGAAGCGCCTCTTTTCCGATTCCGTAGGAAACACAAATTTTTTCAAAAATATCCCTGTCATCGGTTACAACCTCCTCCAAAGAATCCTCTCTTAAATCCTTTAACCTGCGCAGATACTCCGGTTCCTCCTCGAAAAGACAGGTAAAGTGTGTCGCGTGCCGCGCCATCTCCAGCATCTTTTCGTATTCTGTATACAAGCCTGCTGCCTCTGCAAGAATCTCCTCATCTGCTGCATCCTTTGCATTGGTGCGCACGATAAGCCCGGCTTCTTTTCCCTGATAATCTGAAAGCAGCTCCTTTAAACGCATCTTCTGTTCGGGACTTAATTTCGCAGAAAGCCCGAATTTTTTATTTTCCGTTGTGAGCACAACATATTTCCCAGTGAGGCTGATGTTTGTCGTCACCATTGGCTCCTTGGTCTTTTGCGCTTCTTTTTTTACCTGGACTAAAAGCTCATCCCCTGCCACAAGTGCTTTATTCTGCGAACATTTATGCGTAAAAACGGGATGTTTATAGTCTTCAAGCGGATAATAACAGGTGATATCCGGCGCAATCTGAATAAATGCCGCATTCATGTTCTTAACAATATTTAACACACGTCCCACATAGACATTTCCAAGAAGCGTTTTCCTCGCGCAGTCTGACAGCCGCACATCAATAAGCTTATTTCTGCTGTCACAGAGTGCGGCACACATCCTCGGCCTTCCATGGATATCCATGCGGGTTACGACATAGCGGCTCATCGGATTTCCTCTCCCATTGCAAGAAGCGGAACAAATGTTCTCTCTTCATTTCCGGCTGCATAAATCTCAAGACGGTGAATCTGGATTGCATTTTCATCGAGGGTAAGCCCCATGCTCTTGTGCAGCGTTTCAAGCACCAGCTCCGGCTTTAAGTTGTCATTGCTTCCGGTAGAAACTTTAAGGAAAAATGCCGGTTTTCCGTTCTTCTCTATCACCTTAAACCGATAAATTAACGGTTTGATATCTACCACGCGCTCGCTTTTTTTCGTCTGCTTGGTAATCAGAATTTCAGCCGTCTCATAATAAAAATGGTCGATAGCTTCCCGGTATTCATCCATTCCCGCCGGCGCCTCATAGCCGTCCTTAAAGAAAAGCTCATAATCGGCTGCGGCAACAAGAGACATTGCAGTTTTTGCATTGTCCGGAAGTTTTACATACCCTGTAATACGGACTCCCTCTACCATCGTATCATTGAGCGCCTGTATGGACGCTTCGGAAGAACGGGTGGACGCAACTTCAATATCAAGGTATTCACCTTCACTTGTAATTCCAACACCAAGCGGTGCTGCAAACGACATAATCTGGTGCGGGGAAAATCCTTCTGAATAACAGATATCGATTTCTGCCCGGCGCATTGCCTTCTGAAAATAGCGCATAATATCCAGATGGCCGATGAATTTCATAACGCCATCTTTGCAAAATTTAATTCTTATTTTCATCCTTCTGTTCCTGTGCCTTTCTCATTCTCAAAGCAGACGCCGCCGCCAAATTTTCTGGACCCGCATCCTGAGCAGCGCATTCTGCAATTCGGAGTTACGGATTCCGCAAGCGCATTTTTCCACTCCCGGATAAGGAAGGACTTGTCCACGCCCGCATCAATAAAATCCCATGGGAAAAGCTCGTCCAAAGAGCGCTCCCGCATTGTATAAAAGTCTGGATCAATCCCACATTCCGCAAAGGCTTCTAACCATTTTCCATAATCGAAATATTCGCTCCATGCGTCAAAGGACTGTCCTTTTTCGTACACCTTTAAAATCGCCTGTGCAACCCGTCTGTCTCCCCTTGCAAGGATTCCCTCTAACACGGTCACATCCGCTTCATGCCAGTTGTACTTGATACTCTTGCGGTTTAACTGTTCATGAACCGCATCATTTACAACTTTTGCACGGGAAAGATAATCTTGTGGTTCATACATTCTTGCCCACTGGAATGGGGTAAATGGCTTTGGAACAAAGAAAGAGGTGCTGATGGTAATCTGACACTTTCCGTTTCGTTTTTCCTTTGGTACGGTCTCATAATATAATTTTGCAATTTCGTTTGCAAGTTCAGGAATAGCACGCATATCTTCCTCGGTCTCTGTCGGAAGTCCTAACATAAAGTAAAGCTTTACCTTATTCCAGCCGCCTTCAAATGCCATTCCGGCACCGTTTAAGATAACTTCTTCCGTCAGTCCCTTGTTGATGACATTGCGCATCCGCTGGGAGCCTGCTTCCGGTGCAAAGGTCAAGCTGCTCTTTTTAATATCCTGTACCTTGCTCATGACGTCTAAGGAAAACGCGTCAATTCGTAAGGATGGCAGGGAAATATTCACGCCTTTTCCCTTAAATTCATCAATTAAAAATGTTACAAGCTCTTCTAATTCCGAGTAATCAGAAGAACTTAACGAACTTAAGGAAATCTCTTCATGTCCGGTGGACTTTAACATCTTGTAGGCGAGATCCTTTAAGCGCTCCACACCCTTCTCGCGGTTCGGACGGTAGACCATTCCCGCCTGGCAGAACCGGCAGCCACGGATACAGCCGCGCTGAATCTCTAATACGACACGGTCCTGCGTTGCCTTGATAAACGGAACAACCGGTTTTTCCGGATAAACCGCCTCTGTCATATCCATGACAAGCTGTTTTTCGACGCGTGCCGGAACATCTTCATATAACGGCGCAAAGCGTTCAATCGTATCGTCCGCTTTGTAAGTCACCTCATAGAGAGACGGCACATAGATGCCAGGAATCTGACTTGCCTTGTGCAGAAATTCTTTTCTTGGCATTCCGGTCTGCTTTTTCTCGCGGTAAAGCGCAAAGAGCGCACCGTACTGCACTTCACCTTCCCCGAGATAAAATAAATCAAAGAAATCTGCAATCGGCTCCGGATTGTACGTGCAGGGACCACCGCCGATGACAATCGGGTCGTCCTCGCTTCTGTCTGCGGATAAAAGAGGGATTCCGCTCAAATCAAGAATCTGCAAAATATTGGTATAACACATTTCATATTGCAGGGTAATTCCCACAAAATCCATGTTTTTTAACGGTTCCTGGGACTCAAGTCCAAAAAGCGGTATCTTCTGCTCCTTTAAAATGGCTGCCAGATCCGGCCAAGGCGAATAAACCCGTTCACACCAGACATCCTCCATCTTATTGAACATATCATATAAAATCTGGATGCCAAGATGAGACATTCCTATCTCATAAACATCCGGGAAACACATGGCAAAGCGGATTGCCACTTTCGTTTTGTCTTTTTTAATACTGTTTAACTCATTTCCGATATACCGTGCCGGTTTGTCGATTTTCATGAGTATTTCATCTGATAAGGCTAATTTTGTCATTCCAAAGTGTCCTTTCTTTCTGACCGTGTTACAACTCTTCTAACATCATAACATAATCCTGCAAATTTGTATAATAATGATTATCGGTAACGATGTCAATGATTTCCGTGACAGAAAAATCGAAAATTGTCCCGTCCGTATACCAGTTTACCAGAAAAAAAACCAAAAACACCATTGCTGCCCCAAAACGTAGTTTTCCAAACGAAAAAGCGGAGGCTGTCCTTTCCTCTGTCTCATTGGAAATAACATCCTCCGCCCCATTGTCAAATGAGCTGCGGATTTGTGCCACATATTCTCTTCTGCGCGCTGCATATTCATCCGTCATAACTGCTCCGCAAAACAATTTCTTGTTCTTAATATATGCAAAAAACAAACTTCTATTCGCAGGCAGCAGTCTCTAACGCTGGGAAAGTTCCTGTGTAATATCTTCCCAGGTAACCCTTTTTTCTGCCATTAAAACCATCAGATGATAGATAAAATCGGAAATTTCATACTTGATTTCCTCCGCATCAGGATTTTTGGCGGCAATGATAATCTCGGTTGCCTCTTCCCCAAGCTTCTTTAAAACCTTATCGATTCCCTTGTCATAGAGATAGTTGGTATAAGACCCCTCCTTCGGATGATCCTTCCGGTCTAAGATAATCGAGTAAACATCCTCTAACACCTTTAACGGATTTTTTTCAACGTAATCCTTCTTTACGATGTCGTTGAAAAAGCAGCTTCTGTTTCCGGTATGGCAGGCTGCACCGACCTGGGAAACCTTTGCAAGAATCGTGTCGTAATCGCAGTCGGCTGTTAAAGATTTCACATACTGGATATGGCCGGAGGTCAGTCCCTTTACCCACAGTTCCTGTCTGCTTCTGCTGTAATAGGTCATGCGGCCGCTGTGAATCGTGTGGTCAAATGCCTCCTCGTTCATGTACGCTAACATTAACACCTCATCCGTGCGGTAATCCTGCACGATAACCGGAACCATGCCGTCAGAGTTCTTCTTAAAGTCCGCCCACTTTAACGCCGGTTCAAAGTTATCCATTTTAATGCCTTTTCCGGAAAGCTCACTCTTTAATTTCATGATGTCGGTCTTAGGGTCATTGATGAAGTCGCCTGCGATTCCACGCACATTTTTGCGCTTTAAGATGGTAAGAATCTGCTCTTCATCATATTCCTTCATGTAAATCACATGAGGTACATCCGTTGTATTTTCAATACTGTCGATAATATCCGGATTTAATACCAGAAGTTCATGAAAATTCTCATCCATCACGTTCTGGTGTTTAAATACAAAGTCGAGGTTTGCAACCGATACTAAAATGCGGTCTTTGCCAAATCTGCTGCTTGCCTCTTCCGCAAGCTCGATGCTGCCTGGTTTTGCACCGTTTACAATCACCTGGAGGCAGCCGGCATAAATAAACTTCTTAATGTCCTCGAGCCGGTTAATGTTTCCTCCGGCACATACTTTAATCTCAACATTCCGGTTAATGTTTTTTATCGTGTGAATGTTCTTTTCATGTTCTTCGTCCGTGTCGGACAAGTCTAAAATCATAATCTTGTCAATTCCGCTGTCGTTATAAAAACGAGCCAGTTCGATGACATCTTCGTGTAAAACTGACAAATCTGAAAGACCTTTTACTGCTTTCTGGTCTTTCAGATAAATGGTTGCTACGATATTTTTGTGTTCCATGTAAATTCCCTTCCTTACAGACTTCCCTTGGTAGACAGGATATCCCCGATGCGCGGGTCTATGGAAGTTGCCTCATCAAGTGCTCTTGCAAATGCCTTAAACATCGCTTCTATCATATGGTGGTTATTTCCGCCGGAGAGCACCTTAATGTGAAGATTCATCCGCGCTGTATAGGAAATTGCATAGAAAAATTCCTTTACCATCTCCGTGTCCATATAACCAACCCGGTCGGTGGTAAATTCTGCATCAAATGAAAGATACGGTCTCCCGGAAAGGTCAACGGCACACAGTACCAGTGTTTCATCCATCGGGAGAATACAGCTTCCATACCGCTTAATCTGCTTTTTATCCCCAAGTGCTTTTTTGATGGTGCTCCCGAGAACGATACCGGTATCTTCTATTGTGTGATGACAGTCGACCGCAAGGTCTCCCTCGACATTCACCTTCAGGTCAAAAAATCCATGTCTTGCGAAGCCGTCTAACATATGGTCAAAAAATCCGATTCCGGTATTGACCTCTGACTCTCCGCTCCCGTCGATATTTAAGGACATGGAAATATCTGTTTCTTTGGTTTTCCGAAAAAAATCTGCCGTCCGGCTCATAAAATCTGCCTCTCTTTTCTTAGTCTTCAAATCGTACCCGGATAGAGTTTGCATGAGCGGTAAGTTTCTCACATTCCGCGAACTGCACGATATCCCGGTAAACCGGTTCCAATGCTTCCCTTGAGTAGGAAATAATGCTCGATTTCTTGATAAAATCGTCCACGCTTAACGGTGAGAAGAATTTTGCGGTTCCGTTTGTCGGAAGAACGTGGTTCGGCCCCGCAAAGTAATCTCCGAGCGGTTCGCTTGAATATTCCCCGATAAAAATAGCGCCTGCATTGCGAATCTTCGTCATCGTCTCGAACGGATTTTTTGTCACAAGTTCGAGATGTTCGGATGCAATTTCATTTACAGTGGAAATCGCCGCATCCATCGAATCTGCAACCAGTATGTAACCATAATTTTCCAGCGACTTTTCAATGATTTCCTTGCGGGAAAGTGTCTCTACAAACTTGTCAACCTCTTTGGAAACTGCCTCTGCAAGTGTCTCACTTGTCGTCACAAGGATTGCGGATGCCATCTCATCGTGCTCCGCCTGGGAGAGTAAATCTGCTGCCACAAACCGTGGATTTGCCGTCTCATCTGCCAGAACCATAATCTCGCTTGGACCTGCAATTGAATCAATGCTGACATAACCAAATACTGCCTTTTTTGCAAGTGCTACATAAATATTACCAGGTCCCACGATTTTGTCAACTTTCGGAATACTTTCCGTTCCAAATGCCAGTGCAGCGATTGCCTGTGCACCACCGACTTTATAGATTTTGTCTACGCCCGCTTCCCTTGCAGCTACAAGCGTAGATGGATATACTTTTCCATCTTTTCCAGGAGGCGTTGTCATAATAATCTCGTCTACCCCTGCCACCTTTGCCGGAAGGACATTCATCAGCACGGAAGACGGATACACTGCCTTTCCGCCCGGCACGTAAACGCCGACTCTCTTTAACGGCGTGATTTTCTGTCCTAAAATAATGCCGGAATCCTCTGAATCAAACCAGGAGAACTGGCGCTGTTTTTCATGATAAGAACGAATGTTCACCAACGCTTTACGGATGACCTCTAACAGCTTCGGATCCACCTCACGGTAGGCTTCCTCAATCTCCTGCTCCGTCACAAGTACATTGTCCGCACAGATATCTGCCCCGTCAAACTGCTTTGTGTATTCAAAAATTGCTTCATCCCTGCGGTTTCTCACCTGCGTTAGGATATCGTTTACTTTTCCTTCATAAGCGCCATAGGAATTTGGGCTTCTCTTTAACAGATTCTCCAGAATGTTGTTCTGTGTTTCCGGTGTCAGCTTTAATATTCTCATCCTCTTCATCCTTTCTGCTCAATAACTGTCTTTAAATCTGAGATTAACTTCGTAATACGCTCTTTTTCCATCTGCATACTGACCTGGTTGACCACCATCCGCGCCGACAGCGGGCAGACCTCCTCAAGTACGGTAAGACCGTTTTCCCTTAAGGTAGAACCGGTTTCCACAATATCACAGATGACCTCAGACAGCCCTACAATCGGGGCTAACTCGATGGAACCGTTTAACTTGATGATTTCCACAGTCTGATGCTTCTTATTGTAAAAATAATCCTTGGCAATGTGCGGATACTTTGTGGCAACGCGAATCAGCTCATGGTGCTGTAATAATTCTCCCGCCTCCGCCGGCCCGCAGATGCACATCCTGCATTTTCCAAAGCCCAAATCAAGCACCTCGTAAATATTTCTTCCTTCTTCTAAGATGGTGTCTTTTCCCACAATGCCGATATCCGCCGCACCATACTCTACATAAGTAGGCACATCTGGGCCTTTTGCAAGGAAAAAACGTAACTTTAATTCTTCATTGACAAAAATCAGCTTTCTGGTGTCCTTGTCCTTCATTTCCTCACAGGTGATGCCAATCTTCTCGAACATCTCCAATGTCTTATTTGCAAGCCTGCCCTTGCCTAACGCAAAGGTAAGGTATCTCATCTCTTCCATGAATGTTCCCCCTACATGAATGTAATGCGGACAATGTGGTTTCTCTTTGCATATGCATCATAGTCAGCCCGTGTTTTGCCGTTCTCCTGCGCCATCAGTTCCACACAGCCTCCCTTTTGGCGAATCTCCTGTGCTGTGGCAATTGCTTCTGTCCGTTTTGTGCTCTGATAAACAATCAGCTCCGTATGATATTCGATTGGAATTTCAATCTTCTGTCTCGCAAGTGCCGCCATCAACTGGTCAACCACAATCGCAAAGCCGATGGATGCGGAATCCTTTCCAAAGTGTGTTAAAAGTTTATCATAGCGTCCGCCCTTTACAATCGGCTCCCCGCTTCCAAAGGTATACCCCGCAAAAATAATTCCGGTGTAGTACTGGTAATTGCTCAACATTCCAAGTTCAAAAGAGATGTATTTTTCAATTTCGTAGGCTTTGAGCAGTCCGTGAAGCTCCTCTAAGTTTTCAATCGCATGTAGAATTTTGGGGTACTTTGCTGAAAGCTCTTTTGCTGCTTTCAAATCATCCGTTCCGGTATAAAGGTTTCCAAGCATGGAAAAGAGCTGTCTTAAATCTGCTTCAAGTGCAAGCGTATCAATAAATTCTTCGACGCCAAAGAAGTTTTTGTTGGAGATTAAACTTCTTAATTCTTCTTCCTTTTCCTCCGGAAGTCCTGCTGCCTCCATCAGTCCTCCGAAAAATTCCGCATGACCGACACTGAGTTGGAAATCCCTTAACCCTGCCGTCTTTAAACTTGCCACCACAAGCGAAAGGATTTCCGCATCCGCATCCACCGCTGAATCACCAATAAGTTCTGCTCCAAGCTGTGTGCTTTCCTTTAACCTTCCCTGATAGCTGCTGTTATTGATGAAGGTATTTCCCATGTAGCACAGGCGGATTGGAAGGTCTTCTTCCCCGAAATACTTCGCCGCAGAGCGCGCAATCGACGGTGTCATATCCGGCCGCAGCACCAGTGTATTTCCCTCTCGGTCAAAAAATTTGTATAATTCTCTCGACGGTGTTGTTCCAATCTCTTTTCCAAAGATATCAAAAAATTCAAACGCAGGCGTCTGGATTGGATGGTATCCGTATTGCTTTAATACCGCATAAAGTTCATCCTGCAAAAGCAGTTTTTTCTCACATTCTTCGTTATAAATATCCCGTACACCCTCCGGTGTATGCAACAATCGTCTAACCACGTCTTCCCTCTCCTGCTTTTCATTTTTTACACTTTAGTGTGCTACCATATTAACAAACGAAATTATCTTTGTCAATCCCTTTGGTTTAAATCAAGCTGGAGGCCTTTGAGATACGGAACAAGCACACCACCCTCTCTTGGAAGCGCAAAAGAAGAATCTAATTCTTCATAGCGGAAACTTTTCCTGCCGCCATCTTTTGCCCGCTGCCAGAATTTTTTTAAGGTTTCAAAGCGCAGATAATAAAACTCGTCGCGATGGGTGAAGCTGATTAAGAAAAAGGAAATTCCCCCCTGTTGTTCAAAGTTTTCCATGAAGTTCACCTGATGTTCATGGATATTCTGAAGTGGGAAGGTGTCCGTCGCACATTCCTTTGCATCGAAGCAGACCGGAATCCCCTGAACCACCCCGATATAATCCACGGTACTCTTCTGGTCAAAGTAGGCAAGTGTAATATGCCTTGTTGTCTTATCAATATTAATCGGCGTAATCGGCGTCGGGATTTTCTGAATCAGCGCCAGTCCATTCTCTAAATAGCGCTCGTTTGTCCGGTTGATAAATTCCTCTAATGTGGAACCTCTTAATCCCCTGGAATTCCACGTTGGCATCGTTAAAAGTCCTCCTGCATTGTTTCTGTAACTACTATATTTTGATTATAGAGCATTCTTATTTTCGGTTCAACCACAAAATATTTGTAAAATTTTCTCTCATATGATATACTTATAATTATATATCTATTGGGGATAACAGCTTAACCATAGTGCGAAATATTTTAGGAGGAAAAGGTATGGTAATGAATGAATCTACCGAAAACTATCTCGAGACGATTCTGGTATTGAATCATAGATTAGGAAACGTACGTTCTGTAGATATTGCAAATGAAATGAACTTTAAAAAACCGAGTGTCAGTGTGGCAATGAAGCATCTGCGCGAAAACGGTTACATCTCTGTCAGCGATGAAGGTTATATCCGTCTTACGGAAACCGGACTTGAAGTGGCAGAACGCATTTACGAGCGCCACCGCATCTTATCAAGCTGGCTTGTCATGCTCGGTGTTGACCCGCGTGTTGCCGCAGAAGATGCCTGCAAGATTGAGCATGATGTCAGCGCTGAAAGCTTTGAGGCAATCAAGCGCCACATCAAGGCAAGCTCCGGTATCAGCTAATGGCATTCCATGCCCGGTGAAAATTCTCGCCGGGCATACTTTTTAGTTCTCTTCCATCCTGCCAGACCATGCGGCAGGCATGAAGAAGCTGGGAACGAATCCCTGCCTTTCTTCGGAAAATATCATTGATGCGGGCATCGCCGTACTTCGTATCTCCTACAATCGGATGCCCCAAGGATGCAAGATGCGCACGAATCTGATGGGACCTTCCGGTAATCAGATGAACTTCCAGTTCGGTATAACCGTTTTTAACCTGAATGGGACGGTAAGCAGTCTCAATCTGCTTAAAGTCCTCTCCCACATCTGCCGTTTCAGGCAAAACCTCCACACGGTTTGAAGCCTCATCCTTTTTTAACCAGCCCTTCACGTAAAGTTCATCCTTTACTTCTCCTTTTACGATACAGCAGTAATATTTCTGGACGGAACGTTCCTTTAAGGCTTCCGCCATTTCCTGTAGTCCCTTTAAGGTTTTTCCCGCAATTAAAAGTCCGGACGTATTCCGGTCAAGCCGGTTACACACAGACGGGCGGAAGGTGCGAAACTGTTCCGCCGTAAGTTTATCCTTTGCAATCAACCACGCAAGGATGTACTCGTTAGCGGAAATATCCTCCGGTTTTGCCTTCTGGGAAAGCATCCCAACCGGCTTATCAATCACGATAACGTCCTCATCTTCATATATCACCTGAAGTTTACGTGAACCTGACCTAAAGTCACCAGAAAGCCGCTTTAACGCCTCATATGTGCCATCTGCCTCCTGATTTGCTGCAAATTTTTCAAAGGTTTCATCCGACAAAAACAGTTTTACCTGGTCGCCTTCGGACAGCTTTTCAGTGCCGTCCGCTTTCTTTCCGTTTAAGACAATATTCTTTTTGCGCAGCATTTTATAAATAAAGCTGCTGCCTGCGTTGCTTAACAGCTTTTTGAGATACTTGTCAAACCGCTGTCCTGCTTCATTGGAGTTAATCTGAAATTGACGCATTTTGTCTGCTTCCTCTGCTATTTCTTTTTATGCACATTGCGGATGGTTTTCTTCTTTGCGGCAGCAGTGTTGTTTTTGCCGCCGTGCACCCGGTTGTCATTCCGTCTTCCGCCATCAGCATATGCTTTATTGCCGCCGTGTGTCCGGTTATCGCCGCTCTGTGCTCCGATACGTCTTGGGCGGATGAGACATTTTTTGTCAAATCCGATTAAATCCGTGCGTCCTGCTTTGGTCAGCGCCTCGTATACCAGATCATAGTTCTTTGGATTGCGGTACTGGATTAACGCACGCTGCATCGCCTTTTCATGCGGGTTGACTGCCACGTACACCGGCTTCATGGTACGCGGGTCGACTCCGGTATAATACATACAGGTAGAAATCGTGGACGGTGTCGGATAAAAATCCTGTACCTGCTCCGGCATATAGCCCAAATCCCGCAAAAATTCTGCCAGCTCCACCGCTTCCTTTAAGGTGGAACCCGGATGGGAGGACATCAGATACGGAACCAGATACTGCTTCTTGCCAAGCTTTTCGTTCATCTGTTTGTATGCCTGCACAAACTGGCGGTAGACTTCCACACCCGGTTTTCCCATCTTCTCTAAGACCGCATTTGAGATATGTTCCGGTGCCACCTTCAGCTGTCCGCTGACATGGTGCTCACAAAGCTCCCGCAAGAAGGTACGGTCCTTGTCATAAATCAGATAGTCAAACCGGATTCCGGAGCGGATAAATACTTTCTTTACATTCGGAAGCTCCCGCAATTCACGAAGAAGTGACAGGTATTCCGAGTGGTCAACCTTCAAATTCTGACAGGGTTTCGGAAACAGGCACTGCTTGTTCGGGCAGGCTCCTTTTGTGAGCTGCTTGTCACACGCCGGTGCACGGAAATTCGCCGTAGGGCCACCGACATCATGGATATATCCCTTGAAATCCGGGTCCCACACCATCTGCTTTGCCTCTGCCACAATAGATTCCTTGCTTCTGGTCTGGATAATACGTCCCTGATGGAAGGTCAGCGCGCAAAAACTACATCCGCCGTAGCATCCGCGATTGCTCACCAGTGAGAATTTGACCTCCTCAATTGCCGGAACCCCGCCTGCCGCCTCATAGGACGGATGATAGGTGCGCATATACGGCAGGGAATAAACCTGATCCATCTCACTCTGGCTTAACGGTTTTGCCGGCGGATTCTGCACGACAAACAGCTTTCCGTCGTAGGTCTCGAACAGACGTTTCCCGGAAAACGGGTCAGTATTGCAATACTGGATATAAAAGCTTCTTGCATAGTTTAATTTGTCAGCAAGCAGCTCCTCATAGTGTGGAAGCTCGATGGCGTCGTAGATATCTTCTCTTTTCCGGGTCTTATAAACAGTTCCGTCAATAAATGTGATATCCTGCACAGCAAGTCCGCTGTTTAGCGCATCTGCAATCTCTACCATGCTGTGCTCGCCCATTCCGTAGGAAATAAGGTCTGCGCCGGAATCCAAAAGAATGGAACGCTTGAGCTTGTCCGACCAGTAATCATAATGCGCCAGACGTCTTAAGCTCGCCTCAATTCCCCCGATAATAATCGGCGTATGCTTAAATCTCTGGCGAATCAGATTACAATAGACAATCGTTGCATAATCCGGGCGTTTTCCCATGACACCGCCCGGTGTAAAGGCATCTGCCGCCCGGCGCTTTTTGGATACAGAATAATGGTTGACCATGGAATCCATATTTCCGCCGGAGACAAGAAATCCAAGACGCGGCTCCCCTAAAATTTCGATGGAGGAAGCATCCCGCCAGTCGGGCTGCGCAATGATTCCCACCGTATATCCATGTGACTGTAAAAGTCTTGAGATAATCGCGTGTCCAAAGGAAGGATGGTCTACATAAGCATCGCCGCACACATACACAAAATCAAGCTGTGTAATGCCAGCCTCCCTCATATCTTCTTTGCTGATTGGTAAAAAGCCATTCGTTGTCATTTTCTTCTCATCTCCTTATTGCCGGTTTCCTTCTGTAACAACATTAATTCTTCCTGCGTGAGTGCCCGGTATTCTCCGGGCAAAAGTGTTTCAGGCAGTGTTAAAGGTCCCATCGACAGACGTTTTAAATAAACCACTTCTTTTCCGACTGCCTGAAACATCCGTTTGACCTGATGAAATTTGCCCTCCGTGATGGTAAGCTCTATTTCTGACTCCTCCCCGGAAGTTAAAATCACAAGCTCCGCCGGTTTGGTTAATTTCTCTTCACCGATGTCGACGCCCTGCTGAAACAGCCGGGCATCTTCCTCTGTTACCCTGCCCGCCACGCGCGCATAATATGTTTTCTTTACATGGTGCGCCGGGCTTAACAGTTCATGTGCCAGTGCTCCGTCATTTGTAATCAAAAGTAACCCTTCCGTATCAATATCAAGTCTTCCGACCGGAAATAAATCGTCCCGGAGCGTATCGGTCAGATAATCCATGACCGTCTTATGAATTTTATCCTCCGTAGCGCTTACACAGCCTGCCGGTTTATGGAACAGATAATACTCATATGCCACATACAAAAGCGCTTCCCCGTCCAGACAGACCGTATCCGTCTCCGGGTCTACTTTCTGTTCGGGTTTTTCCGCTACAGCACCATTTATCGTGACGCGTCCGGCACGAACCAGTTTTTTTACCTCAGAACGGGTTCCTGCTCCCATTTCCGCCAAATATTTATCCAGTCTCACTTTATTCCTCCAGATTCCATAAATAACGCAGCATCGGATAGGAATTGACGGAAACCTCGTCTCCGTTCCTATCCGTTACGTAAATTCCAAGATGCAGATGCACGGCAAAATTTCCGGTTGTTCCGGGAGTCTCACTGTAACCGGTGTCACCCATCATCCCAAGACAGTCTCCCGCAAGAACGCGCTCCCCCACCTCAAACTCCTTTGCATATTCCGCAAGATGCGCATAGTAAAAATACGCACCGGAATCACTCCGGATTCCGATGCGGTATCCTCCAAGCGTAAGCCAGCCGATATTTTCGACAACGCCATCTGTCATGCTGTAAACGGGATAAATGCCACGCTCATTTACAGTTGCCATGATATCACAGCCCTCGTGTCCCCTGTCTCCGCCAAAAGTCCGGCTCTGCATCCAGCTGTCCGCAAAGGTCACAGAAGCCGTAGGATTTGACCGGACCTCCCCGACCGGAAAACAGGAAAGATTCCTCCAGCCGGAAGCAACCAGCCGGTTCATCGTCTTAAAATCCTCTTTGCAGTATTGTTTTACAAAGGAAAGGGCATCCTCTAACAGTTCCGGTTCCTTTACGGTCCCGTCTGCCCCAAAATACATGGTCAGCAGCTGCACAAAATCCTCTCTGTCTTTTGTCTCTTCCCAGAATGTCATCATAACATCCTCCGGTACGTTCCCTGCCCTGAAATTCTCCCAGACATTGTCACAGGAAAAACAGGCGTTTGCCAACAGTTTGCCGTGGATTTTGCCAAGTAACAGCACATCAAACAATACCACGCACACAAACAGAAGTAAGATACGAAAATGGGATTTTTTCATGTCAGATTCTGACCTGTCCTTTTTACTTTACTTACAATTCTTTAAAAACTCCACTAACAGCTTCCAGATTTTTTCGGTGGAAGAAATGGAAAGCCGCTCTTTTGGTGTATGAATATCAAAGTTGTTCGGTCCGAAGGATACACAGTCGAGGTTCTCAATCTTTCCGGATAGGATTCCACACTCTAATCCTGCATGAATCGCCTCGAATACCGGTTCTTCTCCGAAAAGGTCTTTGTAGACACTGCTTACTGTCTCACGGATATCGGAATCCGCACGGTACTCCCATGCCGGATAGTCTCCGCTTATTGTCATCTCGCCGCCGAGAAACTCTGCAAGCATCGTAAGGCGGGATGCTAAATCTGCTTTTCTCGAAGAAACACTGCTTCGCACGGAAGCGGTCAGACAAAGTTCTCCCTGTGCACCCTCTTTTATCAGCTCCATAATTCCAAGATTTAAGGAAGTCTCCACTAACCCCGGCATTACCTGACTCATATTCTGTACACCGTTTGGCACATTTCTGAGATAGAAAATCACCTTGGTCATAGAGGTGTAGGATAAAATCTCGGCATCCTTTTCACCGGAAATTTCCACCTGAAGGGTCACATTCGGATCCGCAACGGAATATTCTTTGCGGAGTGTCTCCTCTAAGCCATTTAAAATCTGTTCCAATGCATCCTTCTTTTCCTTATGAATCAAAAGCTCTGCCGCGCATTCTCTCGGAATCGCATTGTCCTTAAGTCCACCGGCTAAAGAAACAATTCCCACCTCCATAGCTTCTGAAATGTTCTCAAGCACGCGTCCCATCACGATATTGGCATTTGCGTGCTCCTTGTCGATTTCACTTCCGGAATGTCCGCCCTCAAGTCCGGTCACTGTCACCTTAGCCACAAGTCCTGTCTGATGCTGGAATGTCACCGGTATCTTCGTGCATGCTGTCATTCCGCCCGCACAGCTTGTCAGAAAATGTCCCTCCACATCCGAATCAATGTTTAACATCTTATGTCCTTTTAACATGGAAAGGTCAATTGCCTCTGCGCCTAGCATACCAATTTCTTCGTCAACTGTAATTACAACTTCAAGTCGCGGATGCGCAATTTCCGGGGAGTCCAGCAGTGCAAGTGCATACGCAACCGCAATTCCGTCATCACCGCCTAAGGTGGTTCCCTTTGCCTTTAAGAAATCGCCGTCCACATAAAGAGACAGTCCTTCCTTTAAAAAGTCAATATCGCAGTCATTTTCCTTCTCACACACCATATCCATGTGTCCCTGGATAATGATTGGCTCTGCATTCTCATAGCCTGTGGTTGCCTCTTCAATGATAACTATGTTATTCGATGCATCCTGATAGTATTCTAATGCATGCTTTTTTGCAAACTCTGCGAGATAGTCGCTGATGCCCTTCGTGTTGCGGGAACCGTGTGGAATCGCCGCAATCTCCTCAAAATATTCAAATACCTTTGCAGGCTCTAACTGATTTTTGCTTGTAATACTCATAGAATCCTCCTGTCTGAAATATAGTTTCATATGAAAAAAAATTTAATCTTTCTCTGTCTTATTGTAATTGCAGGTTACATTTTATGCTGTCCCACCGATGCGGTGACGGCAGCCGCCAAAGGGCTTTTGCTCTGGTATGAGCGCGTGCTTCCGGCACTGCTTCCCTTTGCAATTTTATCAAATATTTTAATTGATTCTAATTATCTGCACTGTCTGACCAGACCGCTGCACAAAATCGTGCACCCCATTCTTCCAGTCAGTGAGGCAGGCTCTTTTGTGCTGCTTTCCGGCTTTTTGTTCGGTTTTCCGATGGGAAGCAAAAACTGTGCCGCACTTTTAAAGAAAGGGGCACTCTCTGAAAAAGAGGCACAAATCCTGCTCTCGGTAACGAACAATATCAGCCCTGTTTTCATCAGCGGCTATATTCTGATGCAGGAATTAAAACTGCCGTCGCTTACGCTGTTTACCTTTCTGGTGTTATACCTGCCGCCGCTTGTCGTCGGTTCCTTTCGGCTGCGGAAAACCGATACCACCTTCTCTTCCCAAAAAAAGCCGGCATCTGACACTTTGATGAATTTCAAAATCATAGATGCCGGCATCATGAACGGTTTTGAAACCTTAACGCGCCTGGGTGGATATATCATGATGTTTTCAATTATTGCTTCCATGACAGGACAACTGCCGCTGTCACAGACGGGAAACGCGCTTCTTGCCGGACTCACCGAAATCACAAACGGAATCCATGTGCTCATCTCCGGCAGTCTGCCAATGCGCATCTGCTATCCGCTTGCCATGATGTTTACTGCTTTTGGTGGTCTCAGCGGAGTTGCACAGACCAGTTCGATGATACAGGAAAGCGGGTTGTCTTTGAAGCCCTATCTGAAAGAAAAAATGCTTTTTTCTGCCATGTCAGCCCTGCTTGCCATTCTTGTTGTAAAAATCGTCGGATTATAAATCTGCGGATATATCCACATTTGCAGTTTCATTTTCCCCGTCCGCAGGAATCTGTTCTTCCGCAGTCGGATTTAACTCTGCACGGTTTGTTGTAACAACATCCAAAAAGCCCTGCAAACTACTCATATACGCCTCATAGCGAGCCTTTGAGGAGTCCATTGCATGGGAAATCGTATTCTCGAGATTTCTTAAGATATCATCGGTATACTGCATGGCACCCATCCGGATATTGTTGGCATCATTTGTCGCATTGTCAAGAATCTCCTGCGCCTGTTTGGTTGCAATCATAACAACCTCATTTGCCTGGGCATAAGCCTGCTGCATAATCTGGTGCTCGCTTACAAGCTCGTCCGTCTTCACCTGTGCTTTTGCAATAATCGAGTCTGCCTTTGCCTGTGCATCCGCAAGAATCGCCTCTTTGTTGCTGATAATCTTCTGATAACGCTTGATTTCTTCCGGTGTCTTGGTACGGAGTTCATTTAACAGTTCTTCTAACTGTTCCTTGTTGACCACTATTTTGGAAGAAGATAATGCCTGATACTTACAGCCGTCAATATACTCTTCAATTTCCTCTATAATCTGCTCGATTCTGCTCGCCATAGCAAACACTCCTTATTTTATAATATTATATTTTGCATAAATCCGGTCAATAAACTGTGCCGGAACAAATTTGGAAATATCTCCGCCATAAGATGCAAATTCCCGGACAATACTGGAACTTAAATAGGAATATTGCAGACTCGTGGTCAGAAAAATTGTCTCCACTTCCGGATTCTCTACATGGTTTGTCTGGGCAATCTGAAGTTCGTATTCAAAATCCGTCACCGCACGCAGTCCGCGCACGATAATGGTTGCCCCGATTTCCTTCATATAGTCGACAAGCAGTCCATCAAAAGATGCCACTGTCACATTCGGCAAAGACGCTGTCATCTCTTTAATCATACTAACACGTTCTTCCAGAGAAAACAACGAATTTTTTGCACTGTTGTTGAGGACTCCGACAACCAGATGGTCGACAATCCGTGCGGATCGTTTAATCATGTCCATGTGTCCAAGCGTAAGCGGGTCAAAACTGCCCGGATAAATTGCTTTTTTCATAAGGTTCTCCATTCCTGCGCTGTTCTTTTGCGCATTTCCCATTCATCTTTTGTATCAGGATTCACGCTTACGGATAAAGGCATGAACGTTGGTCTTATAGGTTTTTAATTTTTCCATGGAAAATCCAAGTTCCTTGAGGTAATCAAAGGACGTCTTTATGGATGCTTCAACGACAATCAGCGTATCCTCTTTTAACAGGGAGGATGTACTTAAATAGCTTAATACCTCCCGCTCAAGATTCTGGTGATAGGGCGGGTCCATAAAAATGATATCAAATTTGTATTTTCCTTCCATCGAGCGGAGTGCGGCAAGCACATCCATCGGATAAAGTTTTGTTTCCTTGTCAAACTTCGTAAAGTGGATATTATCTTCAATGCAGGAGACGGCAGCCTTTCCGTTCTCTGCAAACACTGCATAACGTGCACCGCGGCTGACTGCCTCTAACCCAATCTGTCCGCTTCCGGCAAACAAATCCAGGAAATAGCTTCCCGGCACTTCTGCCTGTAACATATTAAAAAGTGTCTCTTTAATCCGGTCTGTGGTAGGTCTCGTCTCCATCCCCGGTATTGTCTTAAGTGGCAGGCTTCTCGCCGTTCCTGCAATAATTCTCATTGTTGATATCCTCTCTCTTCCAGACAGCGTCCAAGCAGCTCTAACGCTGCCGTTACCGCCGCCTTTCTCACGTCATTGCGTGCTCCTTCAAATACATGGTGTTCTGTCACAGTCTTTCCATCCAGAAAGCATCCGATATAGACCGTACCTACCGGGCAGTCTTTCGTGCCGCCGTCCGGTCCTGCCACGCCTGTTGTGGAAAGCGCTGCATTGGTGCCTGCTGTCTTTGCAGCCTGTTTTGCCATCTCTGCTGCAGTCTCTTTACTGACCACGCCATAAGTGTCAATAATCCCGCCATCGGCATGAATCATCTGCACTTTCGCACGGTTCGAGTAGGTCACATAACCCTGTTCAAAAAACTCCGAAATTCCCGGCACATTCACAAGTGTTGCCGCAATCAGCCCGCCTGTGGCGGATTCTGCGGTACTCAGCGTACATTGATATTTTTTTAACAAATTATATATGGAATATTCCAGCGCATCCCCGGCGCTCTGGGATGCCCCAGATGTTACCGGAGAAACGCTGGAATCCAGTCGTTCTTTCTTCAACTTTGCCCGCTCCTATTTCTGCTCTTTTAAGACATCCTTATTCTTAACGATATAATCAATCAATGATACCACGGTAAGAATCAGTGCGATATAAGTAAGCACTGTGCCAAGTATCTCGAATGCCGGAAGCTTAATATCAAGAATCAGTACGATAACCATTAACATCTGGAATACGGTCTTAAACTTGCCCCAGTAGCTTGCCGCAATCACGATTCCGTTGTCAGAAGCAATCAGACGGAAACCGCTGATAATAAATTCTCTTGCAATGATAATAATTACAATCCAGGAAGCAAGAGACCCTTTTTCAATGAGACAAATCATCGCAGAGCAGACCAGAAGTTTATCTGCAAGCGGGTCCATAAATTTTCCAAAATTTGTTACCAGATTGTATTTTCGCGCAATCTTTCCGTCTAACATATCCGTAAGACTTGCCACGATAAAAATTGCAACGGCAATGTAGTTTCCGTATCCTTCAAAATACGGTGCCAGCATAAAAAACACAAAAAACGGAATTAAAATCACACGCATAATGGTGAGTTTGTTTGGTAAATTCATTCCACGATCTCTCCTATCAGGTCATATTCGTAAGCTCCGGTGACACGGGCTTTTACAATATCTCCGGTGGCTAACTCCTCATCCGTATTGAGGAAAATGTATCCGTCAACATCCGGCGCATCACGGTAGGTTCTGCCTACATAGGCATTTTCATCAGCCACTTTGCCCTCAATGAATACGAAAAGTTCTCTGCCCTTCATCTCCTCATTGCGGTCAAAGATAATCTCTTCCTGTAATTCCATCACCTCGTCACGCCATTCTTCCTTCTGTTCTTCCTCTATCTGGTCTTCAAATTCCGCTGCAGGTGTTCCCTCTTCCGGAGAATACGTAAAGGCACCAAGTCTGTCAAATTCCATGTCATTGACAAACTGCATCAGTTCCTCGTGCATCTCCTGTGTCTCACCGGGGAATCCACAGATTAAGGTCGTGCGCAGAGTGATATCCGGAATCCGTGTTCTTATATTTGTAATAATCCGCATTAAATCTTCATGGCTTGTGCGTCTTCCCATGCGTTTTAACATTGCGTCACTTGCATGCTGAATCGGAATATCAAGGTAATGACAGACTTTTTCATTGCGAAGCATGGAATCAATCAGCTCGTCATAGATTTCTTCCGGATAACAGTACATAATCCGAATCCAGAACAGTCCCGGAATTTTATTTAACTCATCTAAGAGCTTGTGCAGGGATTTTTCTCCATAAAGGTCTATTCCATAGAGGGTTGTTTCCTGTGCGACGAGAATCAGTTCCTTCGCACCGCCCTCTACAAGTTCTCTTGCCTGTGCAAGCAAATCCTCCATCGGAACACTGCGGTAATTGCCGCGGATATATGGAATAATACAGTAGGTACAACGCTTATTGCAGCCCTCTGCGATTTTAAGGTACGCAAAATGACCGCCCGTGGTAACGGTACGCTTGGTACGGATGCTTGGCAGTCCCTCTAACGTATGAAAATTCTTATACGCATGCCCCTCTAACGCCTCGTGTACGGCTGTCACGATATCCTCATAGGAATTGGTGCCAAGAATCGCATCCACTTCCGGGATTTCCGCGCGGATTTCATCCTGATAGCGCTGGGCAAGACAACCGGTTACGATTAATGCTTTCAGATTGGCATCTTTTTTATGTTCTGCCATTTCTAAAATCGTATTGATACTTTCTTCCTTGGCATCGTTGATGAAACAGCAGCTATTGATGATAATAACATCTGCTTCCATCTCATCATCTGTCAGCTCGATTCCGTCATCCCGCAGCATTCCAATCATAAATTCGGAATCCACAAGATTCTTGTCACATCCGAGCGAGATAAACAATAACTTCATTTAAAACTCTCTTTCTGCTTCCGTATCCGGAATGATTTTTACTTTTCCTTCATAAAGCTCTTCCACCGCAATGGATAACGGCTTCGGGCAGGTGATTTTGTCTGCCATTGGCTCATCTCCCGCAATAATCTGACGGGCACGTTTTGCAGTTGCGATTACGATAGAGTAACGGCTGTTTACAACCGGCTCCTCACCGATTTCTACGTCATTGTTTACCACTTTCATTAATTCTACATAAGATGGATGTATCATAGTTTTATTCTCCTTTAGAAAATTTTTTTAATTCATTGCGCATCATTTCAATCGATGTTTCATTTCTACTCACACGGTAGTGCTCATTCTGGATAATCTGATGAACCTCCTCCACAGCGTCCTCTAAAACATCATTTATCACAAGGTAATCGTATTGTTCGATTCCCTCTGCTTCCTCATTGGCACGGTTCAGTCTGGACATAACCACATCCATCGTTTCTGTTCCTCTGCCCACCAGCCGGTTCTTTAACTCCTCTGCGCTCGGCGGTGTTACAAACAGTAACAGGGTATCCGGAAACTTTTCCTTCACCTTCAATGCTCCCTGAATCTCGATTTCAAGAATGACATTCTTTCCTGCTAAAAGCTGTTCCTCAACATAGGCTTTCGGGGTTCCGTAATAGTTGCCTACGTACTGTGCATACTCGATAAGAGCATCTTCTGCTATCATCTGCTCAAATTCTTCTCTGGTGCGGAAAAAGTATTCCACGCCGTCTGTCTCTCCCGGTCTTGGATTTCTGGTGGTTGCAGAAATGGAAAGCGCATAGGTATCCGAATGCCGCTTAAGCAGCTCCTTCATAATGGTTCCCTTTCCTGCACCCGAAAAACCGGAGACCACTGTTAAAATTCCTTTATTCTTTTGTTTCATCACAAACCTCTGCTGCACCGCCGGCAAAGCGCCCTGCAAGGGTCTCCGGCTGAAGTGCGGATAATATGATTCTGTTGTTTTCGGTAAAAATAACGCTCTTGGTCTTACGCCCCTGCGTCGCATCAATCAGGGTTTCTGCTTCTTTCCCCTTTTGCACCATCCGTTTCGCGGGTGCTGAATCCGAAGAGACGATACTTACGATTTTATCGGTATTTACCAGATTGCCAAATCCGATATTCATTAATTTTGCCATAAAAGCGCTGCCCCTTTTCGTGTTCCGCCTGTTTATTCGATATTCTGTATCTGTTCTCTGACCTTCTCAATGTCGGTCTTTAAACTGATGCCGATATTGGATAACTCTAAATCGGTGGTTTTGGAAAGAATGGTATTTGCCTCCCGGTTCATCTCCTGTGCAATAAAATCGAGTTTTCTTCCGATACTGCCGCCAGCGTTAAGCGCATCCTTCGTCCCCTTGATATGGCTTCTAAGTCGTACCGTTTCCTCATCGACACAGATTCTGTCTGCATAAATAACAACTTCTGCGGCAATTCTTGATTCGTCAATCGTCGTATCATTAAGAACCTCCTGCAACTTTGCAGAAAGTCTCTGGCGGTACTCTTCAAGCAATACCGGTGAACGCGCTTCGATGACATCCACATAGGAATCCATCACGGCAAGCTTCTCCAAAAGGTCCTGCTTTAAGTGCTCTCCCTCTCTTGCCCTGCTCTCCGTGAAACGCTCTGCGGCGCTTTTTACTGCCTGTTCTAATCCGCCCCAGAGTTCTTCCTCGTCAAGCGGCTCTTCCTCCATGACAAACACATCCGGAAATCCGGCAAGCTTACTCACTGTCACATCGTTTTCAATCTGGAACTTCTCTGCCATTTCCCTTAAGTAGGAAAGATACTGTGCCGCCATATTCTCATTGCAGCGCAGGGAAGAACTGCCCTCGGTCAAATCCTCATATGTGATAAAAACATCCACTTTTCCGCGTTCCAGATACTCTTTTAAAAGCGTACGGACTGCATTTTCAAAAAGCCCCAGCTTTTTGGGAAGCCGGATGTTCATATCCAGGTATCGATGGTTTACGGACTTTATCTCCACCGTGAAATGATACTTTTCATTCACGAATTCACCGTGTCCGAAACCGGTCATGCTTCTTATCATGCTTCACCTCTCCCGTGTATTTCGGTATAAAATCTCCTGTATACATAGGTAAAATTATTATAAAGCGAATTTTTATGTAAGTCAACATTTAAAATTTTGGACATTTAAAAACCTCTGTCCCTGAAACGGGACAGAGGCTGTCATCTCACACTCTGTTTCATTTTATTGGTATGAACAATTAATAATTGTATGGATAATTAATGTAGAAATTCGCAATCATAGAGCCACCGGTCTTGGTGTTCGTCATGGAAACATTTACCTGATAGTACTTGCCCTTTTCAATGTTTCCTACGCCGCAGCTAACCTTTTTCTTCGGTGAACTGCTGTAAGACCAACGCTGTGTATAAGTGCTGGAGTAGTAACTGTTCTTGCCGACTTTCTCGTATTTGGAAATTTCTACAGAAGTAATCTTCCAGTTCTTGTTTGCTTCAAATGTAAATTTCTGGTTCTTCTGGGTTGATTTTGCCTTAATATCTTTATAAGAAGTATTCTGGCTCTTTAACTTGCCTGCATAGTTCTTACCAAGAATTGTAGCTGTCTTTAACGGGTTTTCATATTTTACAACGTTTACAACAGATTTGTAACCCTTCTTTCCAATCTTGAAAGAAACAGTAGATTTACCCGGTTTTAATAAACTAAGTCCGATATAGTAGCTATAAGACTTGCCGCCGTAACCATTAGAACCTGAGAAATACTCTGTTGCATATTCACTATGATACTTCTCAAGATAGTTTAACTTTACAGACTTCGTATTGCTGGATTTTACAGAAGATTTTTTAATTGTATCACTCTTACCAAGATTTCCTACATAAATACTTGTAGAAGAGGTATAAGATGCATTTGCATTCGTGCGGTATGCCGTAATCTTCTCATTATAAGAAGGTTTTGCTTCTGCGGTTACCGGTACAAGTGCGGTTACTGCAACAGCAAGTGCCATGGCAACTGCTGCCAGATGCTTTGTAAGCTTTTTCATAAATACTCCTTTCGATTGTGTGAGATTCTCTATTTCAAATCATAGTCTATTTCCACGTTGTTTGCAAGCCATTTTTCACACAATTTACACACATTCTTCACAAAGTGCTCACAAAAAGCCTCTGCCCCGGAGACGAGGCAGAGGCAGTCAACTCACACTCAGATTTGTTTACTCTAGTAACTATATGGATTATTGATATAAAACTGAATCTGCTGCGTACCTTTCGTTTTGGTATTCGTCAGTTTAATAAATACAGCATAATAATTGTTCTTTTCAATCTTTCCAACATTACAGGTAAGGTTACTCTTTGGAGCAGACTCATAGTTCCAACGCTGTGTATGAGTCGAAGTATAAGACTTATTTGCACCAGTTTTTACATATTCAGAAATGTATACATTTGTAATTTTCCAGTTTTTATTTGCCTTGAAAATAAAGCTCTGATTTTTCTTGGTCGAAGAAGTTTTGATACCATTATAGGAGTTATCCTCTTTTACCTGCTTTGCATAATCTGCGCCAAGTATTTTGGCTGACTTTAAAGGATTTTCATAATTGCAGACAGCAACCTTGGAGCTGTAGCTTTTCTTACCAATCTTAAAGGTCAACGTTGCCTTACCAATCTTCAAAAGGCTCATCTCAATAGAATAATTGTTGTACGTATAAGTGGAATTCTTCTGTTTGCTGAAATACTGTGTCTCATAGCTGGTATAATTTTTGTTAAGGCACATTACTTTCATAACACTCTCATCACTGGACTTTATCGATGACTTCTTAATCGTATCATTCTTGCCAAGATTTGATATTGTAATACTTGTGTAGGTTCCCCAGTTCTTATTGGCGCTTGAATGATACAGCGTTAATTTTTCAGGATACACCGGTTTTGCTTCAACTGTTACCGGAGTAATTGCTGTCACAGCAACCGCAACTGCCATTGCAAGCGCTGCAATGTATTTTGTAAGCTTTCTCATAAATACTCCTTTCCCGTCTCTTAAATCTTAGTTAATATAATAGTCCACATATGTAGATGCTTTTGTCTTTGTATTCGTTACATTAACCGTAATCTTATAGGTCTTATTTTTATTTACAGTTCCAATGTTGCAGCTCACCTTTGTCTTAGGTGCGTTGGAGTAGCTCCAATGTTCCTCATAATTATAGGTCTCATTTACATCTTCAAATTGAAAAACTGCAACGGATGTAATCTTCCAATTCTTATTGGTTGCAAAAGAAACTGTCTGATTCTTCTGGGTGGATTTTGTCTTCAAGCCACGGTACATATTGGAATTTTTCACCCTGCCTGCATGATTCTTTCCAAGAATCTTTGCCGTCTTTAACGGATTCTCCCATTTTAAGACAGTGATTTTTGAAGTGCACTTTTTCTTTCCGACTTTAAAGGTAATGGTTGCCTTTCCCGGCTTCTTTAAGTTAAGACCAATGTAATAACCACAAGTATCATTTGAATTGCCCTGCATGGTTGCATCAAAATAGTCTGATTCATAACCATAGCGTGCTTTCTCAAGGTAAGCTAAATCCACCACCTTCTTGTTGCTGGTCTTTACAGAGGATTTCTTAATCGTATCGCTCTTGCTTAAACCTGATACATAAATGCTTGACAAGGAATAACTCTTTGAATCGGTCGTGGTACGATATACCGTATTCTCCTTTAAGTAGTTTGGCGCCGCCTCTGCGGTTACCGGCACAAATGCTGTTACAGCCACTGCAAGTGCCATGGCAATTGCTGCTAAGTGTTTTGTAAACTTTTTCATAACTGCTCCTTTAAATTATGTGAAATAAAATTCCTGCATCAAATCATAGTCCATTTTCACGTTGTTTGCAAGTCATTTTTCACACAATTTACACATATCCGTCACAGAATACTCACAAAACTGCCCCTGCTATTTCTGATTAATATAGTAATAGCAGTCCATGATGCCCCCGTCCTTCTGGTTCGTAAGAGAAACATGCACGGTGTATCTGCCGGATTTCTTCATGGTACCGACACTCACCTTCACGCTGGAAACTCCGGCACTGCTGTATCTGCCGTAAAGTGCTCCTGTGCTGTAATCCGTCATTTCTACATCCGTAATTTTCCAGCCGGAATTTGCTGTAAACTCTAAGTTTACGTTTTTCTTATCCGCTTTTAATTTCAAATAAGAATAATTCTGTTTTTTTAGTTTTCCGGCAAGATTTGTACTGCTTCCCGACTTGATGCCCGCAATTTTTGCAGTCTTTAAGGGATTCGTATAGTTCTTGACGGTTAAAGTCGTCTTGTAGGACGTCGTTTTTCCGTTGCTTGAGTTTGTAATCTTGAAAGCAAGCGTAGCGCTTCCCTTTTTGAGCAGATTTAAATATATTTCATAATAATAGCTGTTTTTGGAATTTTTGCTGTTTGCTGCTCCGGTAAAATAAACCTTTTCGGTACTGGTCGTATATTTATTGTAATTTGCAGAAACCAGCTTTACAACGCTTTTCCCAGCTTTATTAATAGAAATGTTTTTCTTTTTTATCGTCTGTGATTTTGACAGATTTCCGACATAAACGGATGCAGCCGATTTTACACCATTTTTGTTTGTCATATAAAAGGTCTGTGTCTTCTGATAGTTCGGCGCTGCCTCCACCGTCACAAGTGTTGATGCCGGAGCTGTCACTATGAGAAGGAAAAGCAGGATTTGCGCAATAAAAGTCTTTTTTCGTGTGCTTGTTTTCATAAGTTCTCCTTTACGATTCTGATACCGGTGTTGCCTGTTCCATCATAAACTGTGCCGCCATACGGTAGGTCACTTCATCCCGCAGCTCCTCTTTTCCCCCGGCTGCCTCTTCAAGGTCCGTTAATGAATCATAGCCTTCCTCGGCGACAATCTGATTTGCAATCTCCTCGTAAGATGCATCATAATCAAGATTTTCCGCTTTTGCGATTGCATCTGCGACAAGTTTCGTTTTTAAAACCATTTCCGCTGCATCTTCCCCATCTTTTTGAAACTGTTCCATATCTGTGCCAAGTTCCTGTGTCACATATTCCTCCAGAGTCAGGTCGAGCATATCCGCATACTGTTGGTATGTATTCTCATACCGCTTATAAACCGTCTCCAGATCCGCATCGGAAAGGTCAAATTCTGAATCTGCAATGACTGTTTCAAACAGTTCTTTTGCAGACGCCTTCCATGCCCGTTCATCATATACCGCCATGAGGTTTTGTCTGGTATCTTCCCTGAAATCGTCTATCGAATCAAAGTCTAAATTCTCCTTGACCCAGTCTTCGGTCAGCTCTGCGTCCTCAAACCACAGAAGAATCGCCTCCATCTCCTCCTGCACTTCGTCATCCGTCGGAACCCTGCCGCTTCCATCTGTATAGGAAAGTCCGGTGTATGTACCTAGTTTTGTCACACTGCTTGTAAGTTCATCTGCCCCGGTCTGTTCTTCACTGCTCTTTGCATCACTTCCGCATCCTGTGACCGCAGGAATTACAAATGTTGCCGCCAGATATACCACTACAGCCAGTTTAATTCCTTTCCACAAATTTTTTTTTGTGATTTTTTTCACAAAGAATAGAACCACAAGCACCAGAAGAACCGGTGCAAACGCCGAATACAACAATGTGGTTCCCCACGACAATATCTCTGATAGCATAATTTTTCTCCTTTAGTGTGCTGTTACACGTGATTATAACACAGTTTTCCCCAAATGTATAGAAACGCTTCCCCTTATGATTCATGGGATGCGTTGTGAAACATCTTCCAGATAACTGCCAGAAATCCGATAAAAAATACCAGATAAAAACTGAGTCCACGCACTGCCATCATAGATGGAAACAGCAATTTTTGGGGGAACACAGATGCATATGCCCTTCTGTAGACAAGCTCTGTAATTCCCTGTGACCCTGGAATCGGAAGCATATCCACGGAAATATAGGTAGCCGCCTGAAGCCACATGATATCCCAGATGGGCGTTCCGGTCAGCTGAAATCCCCGATAGACAAGCCAGGTCAGAACAAACACAGAAAAACGCTGTACGGTCGTAAGGACCAGGACAACGAGTACTTTTCCGGTATGGGTAACAAGAAATCCCACAGACTCCCGGTAACCATTGATAAAGGAATCTATTTTTCTGATGCGGCGCTCCGAATATTTAAACAGATGAATTTTTACAAGTGCCTGTTCTAATTTGTGAATCACCCTGCCCGCCTGTTTCGGTGCAAACATGACAAACAAAAGAAGTAACACCAATCCACTGTTTAAAAATAGTCCGAGCACAAACAAATCCATATATTTTCCAAGATAACCTTTTAACGGTACGCGCCAGAACACATAGATGAGGATGCCAATGACAGACAGCACTAGCTTATATATCACCGCCACCGTCATAAGCACAACCGAACTGTCTGCAAGCCGGTTTCCATCCTTATTCATGTGATAAAGCTGCATTGGCTGTCCGCCTGTTGCGGACGGTGTGATTCCGGAATAGAAAAAACCGATAAAAGAATATCCGATGCAGCGAAGCACGCCGCTCCCCTTTCCCGGAAGTCCGTATTCTTTGTGAAGCGCAGAAATCAGATACCAGATCATAATTCCTTCCAGCGCCACAAACAGCACCGCATCAAATGCTGCCGCAAGCAGATATCCCGGGTGCATCAGGTCAAGCGCCCCATAGATATCATCTAACTCCGTATTTTTAAATATCAGGTGAAATGTCAAAAACATCACAGCCAGAAAAAAGACTGCGTAAAAAATCATATGATTCCGGTTTTGTTTCTTTGTCTCGTTTTTCATCTTTTTTTGAATTCCTTTATCACAAAATGAAATACCCCGCTGCAATTCCGATTCCCGCCGAAAGAACAATGATAAGAATCGGATGTATCTTTTTAAATGAAAGAAAAAGCATCAGTGCAAAAATACAGACTGAAATGACAAATGCACCGCCATTTGTCTCCAAAGCAGCTTTTATTCCTTCCGGGAAAAAGACGGTTTTTCCGGTGGAAAGCGCTGCTGCTCCGATTAATCCGACAACTGCGGATTTTAAGCCTCGCATTGCATCTTTTACAAAGCGGTTTTCCTGAAACTTTGTAAAGCAATGTGCCACAATCAGAATTATCGCAAACGATGGCAGTGTCACACCGAGTGTTGCAAAAAGTGCTCCCAAAAATCCCGCTGTTTCTGTGCCGACATATGTAGACATATTGACTGCAAACGGTCCCGGTGTTCCCTCGCTGACTGCAATAAAATTGATAATTTCTTCCTCAGAAAGCCAGCCGTGTGCGAGTACCTCCGCCTGCACAAGTGGCAGCATCGCATAGCCGCCGCCAAACGTAAATGCTCCGATTTTTAAAAATGTCCAGAACAATTCCAGATAAAGCGTGATTCCTGTCATTCTTTCCGGCTCCTTCCCGCAGCGATTTCTCCTGCAAGGATTCCCACGAGTGCACAGACTGCAATCACGAGAATCACATTTACCCTGCAAAATGCCACTGCCGCAAGTGCTCCGCCCATCATGAGATAAGACAGCAGCCCTTTTGGTGCCTGCCGGTACATAGAAACCATTGCTTTCACGATTAGTGCAAGTACTCCCGCACGGATTCCCCAGAAGGCATAACGAACCGCCTGTGCCTGTTCAAACTGACGGAGAATAAACGAAATTCCGAAAATAATCAAAAATGACGGCAGGACCACACCGAATGTCGCTAAAAACGCTCCCGCAAACCCGGCAATCCGGTAACCGATAAAGGTTGCGGCATTTATCGCAATCGGTCCCGGTGTGCTCTCTGCAATCGCCGTCACCTCAAGAATCTCTTCCGATGTAATCCAGTGCTTTTTTTCTGCCACCTCGCGTTCAATCAAAGGAATCATAGCATACCCGCCGCCAAACGTAAATGCTCCGATTTTTAAAAATGTAACGAACAGCTCTGTTTTCTGACTCATAACCTTAGTTCCCTATTTCTTCTACATAACCGTGACTCCACCAACCGCATCAGGAAAAGAATAATTCCTTTACTTCCTCAACCGGCATTTCCATTCCGGTATAAAGTCTGAACGCGGAAACACCCTGCCATAATAACATTCCCTGTCCTCCGATACACTGACAACCTGCCTCTTTCGCCTCCCGCAAAAGCTTCGTCTCCTTCGGATTATAAACGGCATCTGTCACGACAAGTCCCGGGTGGAACATGGAAACATCCTTGATAACACTCTCATTTTCCATCGGCTTCATGCCTACAATCGTAGCATTTGCAAAGATATCACTGTCTGCTAATTCTTCCCGCATCTTTTCCTGGTCGGCAATATCATAGACATTTACGACACATTCCGGTTTCTCTGCGCGTATCTTTTCTGCGGTTTCTAATGTTCTTCCAAAAAACTGGTCTTTGATATTGAAAATAGAAATTTCACGTGCTCCCTCTAAGGCACACTGCACCTGAATCGCAGTTGCCGCTCCGCCGCCGCCTGCCACGGTAATTTTCTTCCCGCGAATCTCCACGCCGTGGTCACGCAGGTTATTGACAAAGCCCTCGCCGTCTGTGATATGTCCGACGAGCTTTCCATCTTCATTTACAATCGTATTGACCGCACCGATAATACGTGCTGCCGGAGAAAGCTCATCCACATATTTTGCCGCTTCTGTCTTACACGGCATCGTCACATTGCAGCCACGCATTTTAAGAAGCTTCATAGATTTTATAAAATCTTCTACCTGCTCGATTTTAATATCAAATGCAAGATATGCATAGTCAAGCCCTAATTTTTCAAAACTGTAATTATACATTGCCGGAGAACCTGAATGTCCTACCGGGCTTCCAATCAGACATAACAAACCGGTTGTTCCTGATATTCTTCGTTCCATACTTTGCCTCATTTCTGTTTATTTTGTGTATTCTAATCGTTATTGTATCCGTTCAAGAATCTCTGTACAGATTTCGTTTGCTGTCTTTCCATCTGTAGAAACCATCACATCCGCTGCACCGACATATTTGGGTCTGCGCGCCTCCATTAACTCTCTGATATGGGATACGCTCATATCGCTGTTTAATAATGGGCGGGACGTACTGTCCTTCACACGCTCATAGATGGTTTCCGGAGTGGCAGTCAACAGAACAATTGTTCCGTTTTTCTTCATGGATGTTACGTTTTCTTCCCGCATCACAACACCGCCGCCACAAGACACAATCGCACCGGACTCCTTCTCTAATCCCAAAAGCAGATTTGTCTCTAACTGTCTGAAATATGCTTCGCCCTTCTCTTCAAAAATCTGCGCAATTGACATTCCCTGCTGTTCCACAATTACCTGATCCATTTCCACGCACCGTGCCTGTCCTCCACGCATCTGTTTTAACGCCTGTGAAATGGTACTTTTTCCAACACCCATAAAACCTATCAAAAAAATATTTTTCTCTGTTGTCTGCATAAAACTCCTCATTCCACCTTCCAATATTGCCGTTCTGTTCCGACAGTTACAAACATTATAGCAGACCCCTTATATGGATTCAAGAAATTGCGGTTATTTTTTTGTCTTTCACACATGCTAACGGTAACGTCTTAGCTTATCACAGTCTTATCTCTAAAAAACGAGCCAGCGAGAACATATGTTCTCACTGGCTCGTTTGCTTTTTAATTCGCCGCCAGAAATTCTCCAAGCTGTTCCTCCACCGGCTCACTCTCATTGTAAATGGTAAGCGTAAGCGGTGATGAAAGGTCCATACTATATATTCCAAGGATGGATTTGCCATCTACTGTATAGCTTCCTCTGGCAAGGTCAAATGGTCCATAAAAATCACTTAATATATGGCAGAGCCTTTCCGCTTTTTCCGGCGTATTAATCAGTATCTGTACCTGTTTCATAACAAATCTTACCTCCAGTCAAAACAGTTCCTATAAGCATAGTATTCCTGTTTCTTCCGTCGGTAATCATTTCCAGGTCATTTTTCTTTAAAAGCTATTCCTCTGTCTTGAATGCCTCGATTTCGCGTTTGAGACCCGTCATATTCTCACCAAGTACATTGGAGGTACGGTTTAAGCTTTCCACCTTCTCAAACAGATTTGATGCAATTCCGCTGACAGTTTCCGCATTGCCTGCATTTTCTTCAATAATATCGGAAATATAACGCACTGCCTCAACCGCATGGGAACGCTCATCATCTGCACGTTCCGTACTTGCTGCAATCTTCTTTAAGCCTTCAATCAGAGACTGCATGCTCTCGTTCATCGAGCGGAAGACTTCAACTACCTCTTCCACTGACTCGGTCTGCAAAGCAACCATCTGTTCTGCTTCTTTTGTGTTGTCTACACTGGTCTTTGTCTGTGCACTGATATGTCCAACATTTTCTTTGATTTCATTGGCAGCAGCTGCGGAGTCATCGGAAAGCTTGCGAATCTGCTCTGCGACAACTGCAAAGCCTCTTCCCGCTTCCCCGGCTCTTGCAGCCTCAATCGAAGCATTCAGGGAAAGAAGATTCGTCTGTTCCGCAATATCGGTAATCGTTCCAACGAAACGGTTAATAATGTCAATCTGTTCCTGTAACTGTTCCACACTGCTTCCCACACGGTTTGTAATCTCGTTTGTCTCACGGCTGCGCTCACCTAAGTTTCTTACGATATCAATTCCGTGTTCAATCATCTGCTCTGTTTCGCCGACCATCTTCTCAACATCCTTGGAAACACGAAGCACCTCTTTAATTTCAGCGGATAAGGAATCTGTCTTCTCAACACACTCCTGTGCATGATTAGACTGCCTGCCCATTCCTTCATTGATTTCATCAATTGCATTTGTGATATCAGAAGAATATTCCTGCAACTCCTGTGACACATGATTTACTTCCATTGCAGATTCCTCTAACTGAACGGTTGCACTGTTTACCTTCCGTACAAGGTTTCTGGTCTGGGAAATCATATCAGTTGCAGAGCCTGCAAGATCGTTAAATTCGTCTCTTCCCTTAACCACTACATTTCCGGTCAGGTCTCCTTCTGCCACACGCTCTAATTTTCTTGAAATACGTCTCATATTGCGGTTGATACCGGAAATAATAAATGTAACTACAATAATAGCCGCAATAATAGCAACCACAACACTGAATGCCGTAATATTCTTGATTTCTTCTGCCTGTTTGATAATGGTCGCATACGGAACGAGAACCCCGATGGTTGCACCTGTCTCTTCACTTCTGCTGTACAAAAACAGGTATCTGCCGCCATTGTAATTAACGGTAGTATAACCGCTTGTGTCCTGTCCTGCCGCTGCATTCTGATAGAAATCCTGCTGGTAAAAAACAGTTTCTCCGTCTGCCACTTCCTGTCCGCAGATGATTTCTCTTCCGTTTGGTGTGATATATCCGACAACGCTGCCGTCTCCAAAATCAAGACCACCTAAAAATTCTTCTATGTAGGAAGAACTTACATCCACAACTACAACCGCATTCCTTACTTTTGTCGTAATCTGATACGACATGATATAATCACTTTTTTTCAGGGAAAGCTTTTCATCAATCATATCATGTGAATCGGTCCAGTTTGAGAAGTTGCCATCCATGATATCTTTATATTCTTTAAAAAATCCGTCTACATTCTGGTAACTTCCGGTAGAAATACAGACTTCATTGTCCTGCGGAATAATATGGATGTTACTGATTGTATTATTCGACAGAATGACTGCATTCAGTGCCGTTCTGGTATCGCTGATTAACGTTTTCTTGTCGATTGGCGTACTATCATACATTCCGATGAAGTATTTGCTCAGGCTGGAATCAAACGCATATTTGAGTGCCTCTGCTTTCATATAGGAGCTGCTGGTGTCCATGCTTTCTACTGCCATATCGATTGTCTGCAACGTGGACTGCTCATACTTCTGGGCCAGACCTTCTGCCGATTTCTGGTACGCCGTCACACCGATTACAATCATAAACGCGACCGGAACCAGAAATCCACCGAAAATCTTGACTCCGATTCCAATACGGAGTCCGCTTTTCTTTTTCCCTTTATTATTTTTCTGTGATGTTGCTGCCTTTACCGGCTTCTTTATATTATTCATAATTCCCCCATTCACTGCTCCAGGAAATTTTTGTTTAAGCGAGCAGTGCTTCTATTTCATCAAGTATTTCGCCAAATACATCAAGTGCATCCTGAACCGGCTTCGGGCTTTCAAGATTGACCCCTGCAATCTTAAGCAGCTCAAGCGGTGATTCTGAACAGCCTCCGCAAAGGAACTTCTTATAACGTTCCACTGCAGGTTCACCCTCTTTTAAAATTCCTCTTGCGAGTGCTACTGCCGCCGAAAAACCGGTTGCATACTGATATACGTAAAAATTGTAATAAAAATGCGGTATTTTTGCCCACTCAAATGCAATTTCTTCATCAGAAATAATATCTGTTCCATAATACTTCTGATTTAATTTCAGATATAATTCATTCAGGCTCTCCGCAGTAAGGCTCTCACCCTGTTCTGCCATGCGGTTGCTTTCTTTTTCAAACTCCGCAAACATCGTCTGGCGGTATACCGTTCCCTTAAAGCTGTCAAGGTAATGGTTCAGAAGATATGCACGCTCTTTCTTGTCTATTGTGTTCTTAAGCAGATATTCCATCAAAAGCACTTCATTACAGGTAGATGCGACCTCTGCCACAAACAGCTTGTATTCTGCATAGGTAAACGGCTGTGTACTGTTTGAATAGAAAGAATGCATTGCGTGTCCCATCTCATGTGCCAGGGTGAACATATCATCGAGTGTCTCCGAATAGTTCAAAAGCACATACGGATGTGTGCCATAGGCGCCCGCAGAATAAGCTCCGGTACATTTTCCCTCGTTCTCATAAACATCAATCCAGCGGTTTTCAAAGCCTTCCTTAACTTTTGCGACATATTCTTCCCCAAGCGGTGCAAGCGCCTTTAAAACAGTCTCTTTGGCTTCTTCAAACGGAACCTTTCTCGCTGCATCCGCAATCATCGGGGTATAAATATCATACATATGCAGTTCATCAAGTCCCAGACATTTCTTGCGAAGTTTCACATAACGGTGAAGTTTGTCCATATTGGCAGAAACCGTATCCAAAAGATTCTCATAAACCTTAACGGATACATTGTTTGCTGTCAATGCCGCATCAAGCGTAGAATCGTATTTTCTTGCTTTTGCAAAGAAAATCTGCTGTTTGACCTGTCCGTTATAAAGACCGGCAAAGGTATTTACAAACTGCTTGTAGACGCTGTACATCGCCTCAAATGCTTCCTTACGCACCCTGCGGTCTGCACTCTGTAAGAAAAGCACATAATTGCCATGAGTCAGCCGTACTTTCTCGCCATTCTCATCTGTAATCTCCGGGAAACGGATATCTGCACTATTCATCACAGCAAACACCTGTTCCGGGGTCTGTGACATCTCGGAGGTCATCGCAAGCAGCTTCTCCATCTCAGCGGAAAGGCTGTGTCCTCTGAGTCTCTGGATTTCTGCAATCTTTCCACGGTAGCTTTCAAGCTCCGGCAGTTCTTTGTAAAACGTTTCTAACTGCTCCTCCGGAACTGCAAGAATCTCCGGCTCAATAAACGAAATCATTCCGGCGACATCTGCCCAGACGCCATAAACTTTCTGGGACATTGCCTGATGGGTGGAATCATTTCTGTCCTGATCATACAGACGCTGTGCATAATTAAATGCGAGGTCGATAATCTCTCCGTATGCATCGCAGTCTTTCAACACCTGATAAAGATTCGCGGCACTTTCCGTCACGCGTCCTTCCATGCCGGCTATCCGGTCTGCAATCTCTTTCACCTGATTTAATGCCTGCTCCCACTCTGCGGTGGACTCATACATATCGGAAACTTTCCAGGTATACTCCTCCTTTACTTCACTGCGCTTTAACAATTCTTTTGCCATTCTCTGCTGCCTCTCTTCCATAAAATTCCTTACTACTACTTTACCCTCTTGTGACAGAAAAGTAAATAGTTTTCTGGCTGGAAACGTTACCGGCTTTTCGTTTTTCCCATTGTATTTCCGGCATTTTTACTATATAATGTAGGGATTGTAAAGGAGATATCTTATGGCATTTGATGGATTTGTAATTTCAAACTTAGTATATGAATTAAACAACACAGTTTCCGGCGCAAAAATCAGCAAGATTGCCCAGCCGGAAAACGACGAGCTGCTTTTTACGTTAAAGTCCCCTAATGGACAGTACCGCCTTGCGATGTCTGCAAGCGCATCTTTACCGTTTGTATACCTGACCGGGACAAACAAGCCAAGCCCCATGACCGCACCGAATTTCTGTATGGTGCTGCGCAAGCATATCGCAAACGGACGTATTACACGTATTTACCAGCCGCATATGGAGCGTATCATCCACTTTGAGATTGAGCATCTCGATGAGATGGGCGATTTGTGCACCAAAACACTGATTATTGAGCTGATGGGCAAGCACAGTAATATTATTTTCTGTAATTCCGATGGAATCATCATCGACAGCATCAAGCATGTCTCGTCCGCAATGAGTTCCCTGCGTGAGGTACTTCCTGGAAGGGAATACCACATTCCGGCAACACAGGAGGACAAATTAAACCCGCTTGAGGTTACAGAGGACGCCTTTATGGAAACGGTTATGAAGAAACCGGTTTCCATCACAAAAGCGCTCTACTCCTCTTTTACCGGCTTAAGTCCGCTGCTCGCATCCGAAGTCTGCCACCGCGCATCCATTGATGGGGAGCTTCCGGTGGACTCGCTTGATGACGATGGTAAAAAGCACCTGTTCCACAATTTCAGCTGGCTGATGGAGGATGTCAAAGAACACCGCTATGTTCCGAATATTGTTTCAAAAGGAAGGGAGCCGATTGATTTCTCCTGCTTTTGCCTCACAGAATACGCCGACTATGACTGTAAGGAATATGCCTCCATTTCTGAAGTGTTAGAGGGCTTTTACGCTTCCCGGAACGTGTATACACGCATCCGCCAGAAATCCGCAGACTTACGCCGCATCGTTTCCACTGCTTTGGAGCGCAACCGCAAAAAATACCAGTTACAGCAAAAGCAGCTTGCAGACACCGAGAAACGTGAAAAATATAAAGTCTACGGCGAATTGCTGCACACCTACGGCTACGGGCTTGCCGAGGGTGCAAAGGAGCTTGTGGCAACAAACTACTACAATGGGGAAGAAGTGACCATTCCACTTGACGAAACCTTAAATGCGATGGAAAATGCGCAGAAATATTTTGACCGCTACGGCAAATTAAAGCGCACCTATGAAGCGCTGACCGACTTAATTCAGGAGACAAAGGCAGAAATTGACCACTTAGAAAGCATTTCTACCTCCCTTGATATCGCACTCTCCGAGGATGACCTGACACAGATTAAGGAAGAGCTGACCGACTACGGCTATATCAAGCGCAAGTCCTCCGACCGCAAGGCAAAAATCAAAAGCAAACCGCTCCACTACCTCTCTTCCGACGGCTATCATATTTATGTCGGAAAAAATAACTACCAGAACGAGGAGCTGACGTTTAAGTTTGCAACCGGAAATGACTGGTGGTTCCACGCCAAAGGGATGCCCGGCTCCCATGTCATTGTAAAAGCAGGAAATGAAGAGCTTCCAGACCGCGTCTTTGAGGAGGCTGGCAAGTTAGCCGGCTATTATTCCAAGGGACGGGAGAATGACAAAATTGAGATTGACTATCTCCAGAAGAAGAATGTAAAAAAACCGAATGGAGGTGCACCGGGATTTGTCGTTTATTACACCAACTACTCCCTCACCATCCATCCGGATATTTCAGGTCTGACGTTATTAGATTAAAGATGCCCGGCGCATCTCCGTGTAGGCAAGCAGGAACGGTCCTACACCTTTTGCATCGTCTTTTACAACCGGTTCAGACATATAATAATCAAATGTACCGGAACGCTTTGTGGCACCGCCAAGTCCTGCCACAAGGCAGATTCCGTCTAAATGCAGTTCTCCGTTTTCATCCTCGGACAGATATTTCTCACAGATACCATGAAATGCCTTTTTGCCGGCTTCTCTGTAGCTCTCCGGTAAGAATCCAAGACGCACGCCCTTTAACAGCGCATATGCCATAATGGAACTTCCGCTGGTCTCAAGGTAATTTTTCTCCATGCCGCCCACATTTACAACCTGATACCACATACCGCTCTCATCCTGGTATTTTAACATGGCATCCATCAGTTCCACAAAAACCTGTTTTAAGCGCTCATACGGCTCTCCCACGGAAGCATCTGCCTTGTCAAGCGTGTCAAGCAACGCCATGGAATACCAGCCAAGCGCACGCAGCCAGAAGTTCTGGCTCAGTCCTGTCACCTTATCGCACCAGAACATTTCTCTGGAAGAATCATACGCATGATAATATAATCCGGTCTTCGGGTCTCTCATATGTTCCACGACATTGAAGAACTGACTGAAAATATCGTCATAATTCTTTTTGTCATTAAAACGTGTCTCATATTCCATATAAAACGGCTGGCACCTGTAAAGTCCGTCCAACCATACCTGATTCGGATAAATGTTTTTATGCCAGAAATTTCCTTCCTTTGTCCGCGGCATCTGCTCAATCTGGCTGTATACAAGGTCGATTGCCTTGCGGTATTTTTCTTTTCCGGTCAAATCGTAGAGCTCAAACAGGGTTTTTCCGGCATTGACATTGTCAATATTTAATTCTTCTACCGAATATCCGTCGATGCTTCCGTCCTCGAACACCTTGTGGTCAATGAAATTGTCTGCAAATGCAAAATATTTTTCGTCCTTTGTAATTGCGTACATCTCCAAAATTGCCTTAATCATACAGCCGTCAATGTAATTCCAGGTTGACTTCTTGCCCTGCAAAATTTTTTCAATATTCCAGATTGGGCGGTCCGGCGTGCTCTTCTCCAACAACTCATCAATATACTTTTCAATCTTATCCATCGTCTGGTTTCTCCTCACTTTTGAAAAATTATATTTTCAAATAACCGTTTTTTTCTATCATAGCGAATTTTGGGGACTTTGTAAACCCGCTTTTTGAAAGCGCTTACAAATTTGGCAAAAACTTCATGTTTATCGCACGCCAATTTTCATATACTATCAGTGAACCAGGCGGAAACGAAAACGCAGGGTTCAAAAACCAAACCAAAAACGAATTCAAAACAAAGGACTTTAAAACACAACAAGGAGGAAACCAATATGTCAAATCGTTCATCTAACAGAGCAGTCATTCCAGAGGCAAAAAGTGCATTAGACCGTTTCAAGTATGAGGTTGCAAGCGAAATAGGTGTTCCGTTAAAAGACGGTTACAACGGTGACCTGACTTCCAGACAGAACGGTTCTGTCGGCGGCTATATGGTGAAGAAAATGATTGAGGCGCAGGAAAAACAGATGGCAGGCAAGTAAGCACTGTTATTTTCCACAAATGAGAAAGCAAGCCCCGCACGTATGGTTTACGCGCGGGGTTTTTAATATCCGGGCAGTTCTGTTATATTACCCTATCCTAAGATTTTTGCAATCTGTTCCATCGCAGCGTCCGGTTCTGCCGTGCGCACGATGTAATCGCACAATTTGGCATTCTGAAGTTCTTTTTCGATGGATAGCAACCGGTATTTCTTCTCCGTATTCCCGATGTTCTTTTCCAAAATGTCGGCAATCATATTCTCCCTGCTGTTCTTACAGAAAATGATGACCGTCGGAAACAAACGTTTCATGGAAATGGCACCACCGATATCAAGCGGTATCACGGCACATTTTCCACCTGCAAGGATTTGGGAAATATCCTCGATTTTGACGCCATACTGCTTTCCGGCATAGACGGTCGCTGTCACAAACTCTTCCCGGTGCAGCGCATATTCCTGCTCCGAAATATGCCGGTGCATCAAATCTTCCCGCCCGACCACATAGGAGTGAACCGGCTTTGCAATGCCAGATTCCAAAAGCAGACCAGCCACCTCGTTTTTGTTTGAACCGGATGGTCCCACAAGTGCAACTACGCATGGATGCTCCACCGGCTTTTTATCCTCCACCATGGATTCCTTAATCTGGTCGACAAGCTGTAAAAATTCGCTGTAATTATTTACCGACAATACGCCGCTCAGATTCCGGTTCCAGGGTTTCCGGTAAAGCACCGGATATTTTGCACCGCTTTTTAAAATATTATGCGGCCCGTCATCGAGCGTCACATCAAACTGCACCAGCGTCTTCTGGAAGCCCATAATGATATTATTTTCCGGGAAATCAGGAAACGCCCGAAGAATCTGTTCCGCGCGATAGCTCATGAATTTCGGTCCAATGGCGGTAATAAAGTAGACATTTCCCTTCCGGCGCAGCGTGTTCACAAACGCTTTTGCCTCCTCACTCACCGTCTGTCTCTCATACAGACGAATGTCGTTATAATATTTAAGAATGGCAGCCGTTCTTCCCTTTAACTCCCAGCTGTCAATCTCTTCTAACTTCAGGTCAAGCCCTTCCTCTTTGTTTGCCATTCTGACTGCGATTTCATTTAACGGTGAAATCACATCGTCCCAGTCCAGTCCAAAATTTAACATCTAAGCCATCCGCCCTTCTCTACAGATTTAGTCTGTTTCTCTGATTTTCCTCAAACAGTTCCATATAATGGCGCAGATTCCGGTGTTCTTCTAAGGTAAGTTCCGGGTCTTCGGATAAAATCTCCGTCACTTCTTCCGATGCCTGCTGTAACACCGCCGCATCCTGGTAAATATCTGCCAGCGCAAACTGCATTTCGCCGGACTGTCTGATTCCGAAGAAATCTCCCGGACCGCGCAGCTTTAAATCCTCGCTTGCAATCTTAAACCCGTCATTGGAAGCATTGAGAATTTCCAGACGCTTTTTCGCCGTTTTGCTCTGGCTGCAATTGACCATGATACAGTAGGACTGCGCATCCCCTCGCCCGACACGACCTCTTAACTGGTGAAGCTGCGCAAGTCCGAACCGCTCCGCATTTTCAATCATCATCACCGTTGCATTTGGCACATTGACCCCTACTTCTACAACAGTCGTTGAAACAAGCACCTGTATCTCTCCGCGCATAAAACAGTCCATCACGTCGTTTTTTAAATCCGGCTTCATCTTTCCATGTAGCAGTCCAAGTGCAATCTCTTCCGGGAAAATACTACGGAGTTTTTTGACATAGTCCGTCACGTTCTCCGCTTCCATATTCTCACTTTCCTCGACAAGCGGACAGATAATGTATGCCTGATGTCCGTTTTTTATTTCCTTTTCGATAAACTCGTATGCCTTGCTCCGGTAATTCGTATCCACGACACAGTTTTTTATCGGAAGGCGCTTCGCCGGGACCTCATCCACCACCGAAATGTCGAGGTCTCCGTAAATAATAATGGCAAGTGTACGCGGAATCGGCGTCGCACTCATGACAAGGATATGCGGATTCGTGCCCTTGTCCGCAAATGTCTCTCTCTGGCGGACACCAAAACGGTGCTGCTCATCGGTAATTACGAGTGCCAAATTATCGTACAGTGCTTTTTCCTGAATCAGCGCATGGGTTCCGATAATCATGGCATTCGGGTAAAGCTGCATCGCCTCATAGACAAGGCGCTTCTGCTTCGCCGTCATCGAACCGACTAACAGAACCACCGGTATTTTTAATCCAAACTGCTCACATAACCCCTGAAATGTCTCGTAGTGCTGTCTCGCAAGCACCTCGGTTGGCGCCATGATTGCCGACTGATAGCCGTTTGCCGCCGCATCTGCCATCGCAAGAAATGCAAGGATGGTTTTTCCGGACCCGACATCTCCCTGAATCAGTCTCTGCATGACAAACGGTCCCCGCATATCCCGTCTGATATCCGCAAGCGCACGCTTCTGTGCACCGGTAAGCTCGTAAGGGAGTTTTTTAAGAAGCTGTTCGGTCTCATCCTCCTTGCAGAATACAAACTCGTTTGGCTCTCTGCTCCGCTTCTCTTTCTGATACTGCATACTTAGGATAAACAGAAAAAACTCGTCAAATACCAGACGTCTTCTGGCGGTAATGAGCGTATCCATATCATCCGGGAAATGAATCTGACGTATTGCATAGTTGTATTCGCAGAGCTGATATTTTTCCCGGATTGACATCGGAATATAATCCGTAAATAAGGCATCGTCCGAGAGCGCTAACCGCACCGTCTTTGTCACCTGATTGTTGCTCAATCCACTGGTCAACGCATAGACCGGCAGAAACGCCTCCTGCCGCTCCTCATACTGTTCTTCCGTATAAATTGCAGGCTGTTCGATGGAATAGCCGTTTCCCTTTTTCTTTATCTTTCCATAAAAGACATAGCGACCCCCGGGCTTTAACTGGTTCTTGACATACGGCATCCGAAACCAGACCGCCTCGACTGTCTCTCTGGCATTTTCTAACGATGCTCCGCCCGAGGCAGGTGCCTCTCCGATAACGGCAACCGTCACGGAAAGATTGCCCTGCAGGCGTCTTACAACAGGTGTTTTTAACACCCTGCCACAGATGGCTGCCGTCTCACCCTCCATTAAATCCTGTATATGCTTTGTCTTTGGAAACTGCACATAACTCCTTGGATAATGAAGGAGTATATCACCAACGGTGTATACTCCTAATTTTTGAAACAGCTGTTCTGTTTTTGCGCCAATTCCTTTCAACTGTGAAATTGCAGAATTGCGTTCCATAAACTACCTCTACTCTACTGAAATCACGTAGTAATAAATCGGCTGTCCGCCGTAGTGAATTTCCACTTCCACATCCGGATATTTTTCCTCGATTTTGCTTCCAATGACAGAGGCATCCTCTTCCTTCATATCTTCCCCGTAATAGATGGAAACGATTGCGGAATCTTCATCGACAAGTGCATCAATCATTTCAAGGACGGTGTTCTCAAGCTCTTTTCCGACAGAAATAATTCCGTGGTCGCCGATTCCCATATAATCATCCTGTTTGATTTCCTTGTCGTCAATAATCGTATCGCGTACCGCATAGGTCACCTGACCGGATTTCACATTCTCAAGCTCTGCCGTCATATGTGCGGTATTCTCCTCTACCGAAGAGTCCGGCATAAAGTTGATTAATGCCGTAATTCCCTGCGGAACGGTCTTGGTCGGAATTACCACAATGTTCTTATCTTCACTTAATGCTGCCGCCTGGTTTGCCGCAAGAATGATATTCTTGTTGTTCGGAAGGATAAAGATATTCTTTGCATTGACACGCTCAATCGCATTTAACATATCCTCGGTACTCGGATTCATTGTCTGACCACCCTCGATAATGTAGTCTACACCAAGACCTTTAAAAATTTCATTGATTCCTTCTCCGATACTGACCGAAATAAAGCCCATTTCCTTCGGCGGTTCTGAAGGTTTTGATTCACTCTGTGCTGGTGTCTGCATAGATTCCTGCATCTCTTTCTCTTTCAAGGCAGAAACCTTCTCATCACGCTCTAACTTCATATTCTCGATGATAATCGTGGTCAGTCCGCCATACGTTAATCCGCGCTGCATTGCAAGTCCCGGATCATTGGTATGTACGTGTACCTTTACAATCTCATCATCTGCAACGACTACGATGGAATCACCAATCGTCTCAAGGTAGCTCTTGAATTCATTTTCTGCCTTGCTGCTCATCGGCTTCTCTAACATAATCAAAAACTGGGTACAGTACGCAAACTTGATTTCCTGCTCTGCCTGTGCCTCGATATTGTAAGAAGAACCACCTGCTGTCTGCTGCGGCTTTTCCGGTACTTCGATGGTATAATCCACTTCTTTGCCGTGAAGGCTGTCAGAAGCACCCTTTAATACCTGCATCAGTCCCTGTCCGCCGGAATCCACAACGCCTGCCTGTTTTAAAACAGGAAGCATATCCGGTGTTTTGTCAAGCACACGGTCGCCCTCTTCAATCACTGCCTGAATAAAGGTCAGAAGGTCATCTGTCTCCTCGGAAAGAATGAGCGCCTTATCCGCCATTCCCTTTGCAACCGTAAGAATCGTTCCCTCTTTTGGCTTCATAACTGCCTTGTAAGCGGTCTCTACTGCCTTCTGGAACGCATCTGTCAAAATCTGTACGTCTAACTCATCATGTTCTGCAATCACCTTGGTGAACCCGCGGAACAGCTGGGAGAGAATAACGCCGGAATTTCCTCTGGCGCCTCTGAGAGAGCCGGAAGAGATTGCCTTTGCCAATGCCTTCATATCCGGACGTTCCAGCGCACATACTTCTTTTGCAGCCGACATAATTGTCATCGACATATTCGTTCCGGTATCTCCATCCGGCACCGGGAATACGTTCAGCTCATTAATCCACTCTTTCTTTGCCTCTAAATTCTTTGCTCCTGCCAGGAAAGCCTTTGCAAGCGCTTCAGCATTTATCGTAGTGATTTCCACCTCTTAAATCCTCCTTAATCAATCACACGTACGCCTTCAACGTAAATGTTAATTTTTTTGATTTCCATTCCGGTAAACTCTTCTACTTTGTATCTTACCGTCTCAATCAAATTGTCAGAAACCGTTCCGATGCTGACACCATAGGCAACAATGACATGAAAATCAATAATAATCTTATTATCTGCATCAACAGAAACATTGATGCCGTGATTTAAATAATCCTTTTTTAAAAGTTTTACAAGTCCGTCTTTCATATTAACGGCAGCCATGCCTACAATTCCAAAACACTCTACTGCAACAGATCCTGCATAAGTTGCAATCACATCTGAATCGATTGTAACTTTTCCCAACTGGTTCTCCATATATCCATTCATATACGTCCGTGCTCCTTTCAAAGCCATATTAACGCTAGTTTATTGTATATTATAACCGCTTTTTGTGAAAATTCATAGTCATAAATTACATTTTTTATATTTTTTTTAAAATTCGCTTGCATTCTTATGTTTTATCTGCTAGAATATTCATGTTGCGAGCCTGTAGGTTCATGAGACAAGTCGTTTTTGATACTTGTGATGCAGGTTCAGGAAAATGCAAGGAGGTGCAAAACGATGGCAAAATGTGCAGTTTGTGGAAAGGGCGCTCATTTCGGTAACAATGTGAGCCATTCTCATAGAAGATCTAATAGAGTTTGGAAATCAAACATCAAACGTGTAA